>Ga0209099_1000046_pt1 | contig 134471 bp, 114 predicted proteins | sample AD_JPNHW2_MetaG_FD_184430 | JGI IMG/M metagenome (GOLD analysis project Ga0209099, IMG submission 184430) | Active sludge microbial communities of municipal wastewater-treating anaerobic digesters from Japan - AD_JPNHW2_MetaG (SPAdes) (version 2) | ecosystem: Engineered > Bioreactor >...
GTTTATCAAGGATGAGGTGAGCGAATTTCAGGGAATACATACAGCAAACACGCGAACAATAAGGGTTATAGTTTTTATCCCGGCTTCCGACGCAATGTACGATGGCGATTTTTTCCGGTTTTGGTTCGTCAGTGGTAAATACAGGAATTCCTTTTTTATCCTTTCCCCGCAGGTGGATATCTCCGCCTGTCGGGCCGGATGCATTCAATAACCGCTCAAACTCAAGTGAGGTGACGACATTGGGGAATTTCCCATACCCGTACTGAGGAATTCTCCCGGCATCAAAAGGACGGTATCCGGTAGCCACGATGATGTTCCCCACGGTGATTTCCACGGTTTCATCGGGCGCATCAAGATTGATACAATCGGGTACGGGACAGGCTTTTACGCAGGCTTTGCATTTTCCGGTTTTCAGGTAGATACAGGCGGTAGGATCGACCATGTATTTGTTTGGAACTGCTTGTGGGAATGGAATATAGATGGCTTTTCTGGTAGTTGTTCCGGCATCGAATTCACTGGGGACGGAAGCGGGGCATTTTTCGGCGCAGGTTCCGCAGCCGATGCAGGTGTTCAGGTTGACTTTTCTTGCTCTCTTCAGAATACGGACCCGGTAATTGCCTGGGGCGCCGGATACTCCTGTCACTTCCGCACAAGTCATGAGATGAATGTCGGGGTGTTGATTCAGTTCCACCATTTTGGGTGTCAGGATGCAGGCGGCGCAGTCGAGTGTAGGAAATGTTTTATCGAAAGTGGCCATTTTCCCGCCAATGGTCCCGCTCTTTTCGACCAGGTAAACCGGGAAATTGGCATACGCAATCTCCAGGGCCGCCTGGATGCCGGTGATCCCGCCACCGATCACCAGGGTGGCTGGGTTTACGGGAACTTCATCGGGTTTGGCAGCGAAGGGGTATGGAACATCCATGATCACACACGCCAGCAGCTGCCTGATACGGTCTTCCTGACCGGGTTGTATCCCATAATCCCGGAAAGAGACGAGGCAGACTTGTGTGCCGTCTTTATGCTCTTTCTCCATGCATTTTACGAACATCGGTTTCATCAGCCCCGGCATCTCCCCGGCCAGGATCAGCTGATCCAGGTTCCTCGCAAGGATCACTTCCCGTATACTTTTCTCTGTTAGCGGAGAGTCACCGTAAAACCAGACTTGAAGAGCAGGATCCAGCGATAGGACGTATTTTCCTAATTCTTTATAATCAGGCAGATAACTCTTTTGCTGTGCCGGATCAAGGAAGAAAAGCCCCGTATTTTGACGGGTTTTCATACACTATGCCAATATATACACAAAATAACGTATAAAAGGACCCTGAAAAAATGATATTTATCAGGTTTTGGAAGTATTCAGCCGTATTTCATGATCCGCTGAAGTTCCCATGGATTGAGGATGAAGATTTTTCTCCCTTTGACGGAGATGTATTGATGTTCGCGAAAGTCAGACAGCAACCTGATCACTGTTTCGGGGGCGGTGCCGATAATATTTGCCAGGTCGTAGCGCGACAGGTTCAGGTAATTCCTGCTCCCGTTATGCGTTGACGGATGGAAGCTTCGGTCGAGGAAAAGCAGGGTCTCTGCCAGCCGTTCTCTTACCGGCTTCTGGGCCAGTGAGATCATACGTTCTTCAGCCTGCTCCAGCATCTTCGTAAGTAAAACAGCAAGCACACGGGTGAAATCGGGGTACTTCACCATGATCTGATAAAAATCATTCTTGGAAATGAAACACAGCGAGGTATCCTCGATGGCCAGGGCAGAAGCAGCATAAGGGGATCCGGAAATGATGGCTTTCAACCCGACAAATTCTCCGGGAAACACAAAGCGGGTGATCATCTCCCGCCCGTCAATTCCTTCGCGAAATATCTTGATGGCTCCTTCCCTGATGCAATAGACTCCCTGCGGCCGTTGACCTTCCCGGAAAAGGATCTCGTTTTTTCTTCGGAAGAGATTCTCTTTGTGATCATTCAATAACGCCAGGTCCTCTGCGGCCAGATGAGAATAGAAATGGCCGAATTCGGTACTGCAATGCTCACACGTATTTTCTTTCTGCCGTTTCATGTTCCGGATGGATGTCTCTAACAAATCTAATAAAAAAAACCGGTTTTTCATAATTCGTCATAACTTTGATTAAAGGGTTTGATGTTTTTTATATGATGAGAAAGGCGCTTCGGTTTGAGGTTAGCGGATTGGTCCAGGGAGTGGGATTCCGACCTTTTGTCTATCGGATCGCCTGGCGTGAGGGTATCTCAGGATGGGTCCGGAACACCAACAAGGGAGTTACCATCAAGGCACAGGGGACGGAAGATCAAATGCGGAAATTCAGCTATGCCCTTCAACACGAATTTCCTTCCGCTGCCCGTATCGATCGTGTAGAAGAATTCCCTGTCGCAGAGAATAAAAGCCAAGGTTTCCTTATCCGGAAAAGCACTATGATCTCCGGTGAAATAACGGATATCTCTCCCGATATCGCTGTCTGTGACGAGTGTCTGTCGGATATGAAGGCCCAGCCGCACCGGAAAGACTTCCCTTTTATCAATTGTACCCACTGCGGACCCAGATTCTCCATCATCAGGGAGTTGCCGTATGACCGGAAAAACACGACCATGGCAGGCTTTGAGATGTGCGAACAATGTGCCGGGGAATACCGGACCATTACTGATCGCCGGTTTCATGCCCAGCCTGTCGCCTGCAATCACTGCGGACCTGAATACAGGCTTCATGCCGGTGAGGCAATTTGGTCTTTTCTGTACGATATTCTGAATGAGACAGCTCGCCGGATTGATGCCGGACAGATTGGCGCTATCAAGGGAATTGGTGGATACCAACTCATTTGTGATGCGCTGAACCCCCTTGCGGTGGAAACTTTAAGAAAGAGGAAAAACCGGAGCCGGAAACCTTTCGCCTTGATGGCCAGGGATATGGAGACAATCCGGCGCTATTGCAGGGTGAGTGAAGCGGAAGAATATTCCCTTCATTCATGGAGGAGACCGATCGTATTACTGAAAGTTCTTCAGGACAGGGACTTGCCGGCTTCCATTCCCGTCGCGGTCAATCCCGGTCTGAATACCCTGGGTTTCATCCTTCCGTATATGCCGTTTCACTATCAGATGTTTGAAAGGATGAGAACGGACATCATCGTTTTTACGAGCGGAAATATATCTGACAACCCGATCATCTTTGATGACAACGAGGCAATGACGGAACTTTCCCCGATAGCCGATTTCATCCTTCTTCACAACCGGCAGATATATAACCTGTGCGACGATTCGGTGGTGATGATCGCAGGCGGGAAAGAACGGATGTTGCGCCGTTCCAGAGGATATACCCCGGGCTTTTTACGGATTCCGTTCCGGGCAGAAGGGATACTGGCGCTGGGAGCAGGGATGAATAATTCTTTTTGCCTTGGAAAGAATTATAAAGCCATTGGCGGACAATACAACGGGGACCTGAGTAACCCGGCATCCGCTGATTCCTATGTGAGAAATATCGGGCAGTTTTTACGACTTTTTCGTCATACGCCTGTTACCGTGGTCAGGGATATGCACCCCGGATATTTCTCTTCCGGGTTTGCAGAAGAGATGAAAAAGCATCAGAATGACGGAGGACATCGTGCGAAGATAGTGGAAGTGCAGCATCATCATGCGCACATTGCTTCGGTGATGGCTGAATATGGACTGGATGAGAAGGTGATCGGCGTTTGCTTCGACGGGACCGGATATGGGACAGATGATCGCATCTGGGGCGGTGAGTTCCTGATCTGCGATTTGACCGGTTTCGAACGGGTGAGTCACCTGGAATACATCCCTCTCCCCGGAGGAGATAAGGCCATTGAAGAACCCTGGCGAACAGCCGTGTCCTTTCTATTCAAACTATATGGAGAAGAAGCTCTTGAGTTGCCATTGATGATAAACCGTGAAATTCCGCTGCTGCAGCGTGAGTTCATCAAGGCCATGATCAGCGAAGAAATCAATTCCCCGCTGTCTTCCGGCGCAGGCCGGTTGTTTGATGCGGTTTCGGCCTTGCTGGGACTGTGCTTGTTCAGCGATTATGAAGCCGAAGCGCCGATGAAACTTGAATCCATCATAACCCCGGATGTTGACGACGGTTACGAGATTACGGAGACGGATCATGTTGTTACTACGCAGATAATCAGGCAGATAGTTGATGATATTTTGGCTGGAACGGATCCCGGCATCGTCTCTGCCAGGTTCCACAACACGATCATTGCCCTCATTTTCCAAAAATCAATGGAACTGGCACGCAGAACAGGGCTTTCCGGGATCGTGTTATCCGGAGGCGTTTTTCAGAACCGGTACCTGGTAGAAGGGCTTCTGAAGAAATTTTCCGGAAAACCGGTTAACGTATATCTTTCCTCGAAGGTGCCTGCCAACGATGGCGGGATTGCCTTCGGACAACTGGTCATCGCAGCAAAAAGAAAGGAACAGCATGTGTCTCGCCGTACCGGCAAAAATAATATTGATTGACGATACCGACGCCATTGTTGAGATCGGAGGGGTGACTTCTCCCATAAGCCTGGCCCTGATGGAGGAGGTGCAGGTGGGTGATTATGTACTGGTACATGCAGGCTTTGCCATTGAAAAAGTGGATCCGGAAGAGGCGGAAGAAACACTGCGGTTGATCAGAGAAATTATCGGTTCGGACTTGTTTTATCTTACCGGAGAATGAAGCAGTTGGAAGAATACCGGAAGAAAGAGCTGGTGGTGAAACTGGCAGATCGGATCGCGCAACGATCATCGCAGCCTGTTACCCTGATGGAAGTATGCGGCGGACATACACTGACGTTGCACAAATACGGATTGCTGTCGTTGCTTCCCTCCAATATCACCCTGATATCGGGTCCGGGTTGTCCTGTCTGTGTATCCGGCCAGGGTTTCATCCATGCTCTGTTGAACATCGTTTCCGACCCTTCTGTGATGCTGGCCACCTACGGCGATTTGTTGAGGATCCCTTCCAGATCCCGCTCCCTGGAAACAGCGCGTGCTTCAGGCGCGGATATCCGGGTGGTATATTCGGTCATGGAAGCGCTGGCGTTGGCGATGGAGCATCCCAAGAAAAATGTGGTCTTCGCCGGTATCGGGTTTGAAACAACGGCGCCGTTGTCCGCGGCAGTCATCCTTCAGGCGAAGGAAAAGGGCCTGAAGAACTTTTTTGTTTACAGCGCTCATAAGATCATGCCACCGGCGCTTTCATGGATCTGCTCAAATACAGACACTATCAGCGGTTTCATCGCTCCCGGACATGTGACTGCCATCACGGGGACAACCATGTACGAAGAGTTGGTGTCAAAATATCATGTGGGGGTAGTGGTCTCCGGCTTCGAGCCGCTGGATATGATGCTGGCTGTTTCCATGCTGACAGATCAGGCGGAGACAGGTCATTATTGTGTTGAGAATGCCTACCGCCGGGCGGTCAGGCGGGAAGGGAATACCAGGGCCAAACAGATAATGGCAGAGGTCTTTGAAACGGCGGATGCTAACTGGCGAGGGCTGGGAGTAATCCCCGGGAGCGGGCTGCAGATAAGACCGGCTTACGGGATGTACGATGCCCGCCGGGTGTTTCGTATTCACGAGCCGGCGTTACCCGAACCGGAAGGATGCCTCTGCGGCCGGATCATCACCGGACGGGCGACACCGGCCCAATGTCGCCATTTTGGGAAAACCTGCACCCCGGAAACACCCGTCGGGGCCTGCATGGTCTCCCATGAAGGCGCTTGTTCCATCTGGTATCAGTTTAAAACTCCTTCAAGGCTATGAATGATGTAGTGACATTACACCATGGCAGCGGCGGGAGCAGGATGCATGCGCTCATCGACAGGATTTTCATCTCCCATTTCTCCAATCCGGTATTGAATGAGAAAAAGGATGCCGCCCTGTTGGAGAACACCGGATCAGACGTGGCATTCACTACGGATACGTACGTTATCGATCCGATCTTTTTTCCGGGAGGAGACATTGGTAAACTAGCTGTTTGCGGCACGCTGAACGACCTGGCTGTCTCTTTCGCCAGACCCGTTGCTCTCAGCGTGGCTTTCGTTCTGGAAGAAGGATTCCCGTTGTCAGATCTGGACAGGATCGCCAGATCTATGGCTGCGGAGGCCAAAGATGCGGGCGTCCCCATCGTGACGGGTGATACAAAAGTCGTTCCCAGGGGGAAATGTGACCGGGTATTCATCAATACAGCCGGGATCGGAGTAGTGGAAAAGCAGGTTCTGGAACGGATCCGCAGGACCAAACCCATGCCGGGCGACCGGATTTTGCTGAGCGGAACGCTGGGAGACCATGCTGTCGCCATCATCCTGGCACGTGAGGCATTCCGGTTTCATGCTCAGGTATCTTCCGACTGCGCCAACCTTTATCCGGTGATCAGCAAGCTTACCGCTTCTTCAGAAAAAATCCGGCTGATGCGCGATATTACCCGTGGAGGACTCTCCTCGATACTTCATGAGATAACGGATGGAACGAACCTCGGAATCGATATTTCCGAAGAAAATATCCCGGTGAGAAATGAAGTCAGGGCTGTCTGCGAGTTACTGGGCTTCGATCCCCTCGACCTGGCCAACGAAGGGAAATTTATCGCTATTGCCGGTGAAGAAGATGCTGATCGTCTGCTGAAAATTCTCAGAGAGTCACCCGGCGGCGAAAATGCTGCCCTCATCGGGCGGATCACCCGGAGTCATCCCGGGAAAGTGATGATGACCACGCTGACCGGGGGCGTCAGGATGGTTGAAATGGTGTCGGGTGAACAATTACCCCGAATTTGTTAGTCATGCACGAGCTGTCGTTATCGTTGAATATCCTTGACCTGGTGGAACGTTCTGTCGACAAGGGAAAAGTCAGGCAGGTATGCGAGGTGAGGATTGAAGTGGGGCTGCTGAGTGGCGTTGATGCAGGCAACCTGGAAGAGATGCTGAAAATGGTAGCCGCCACCACGGAATATGCGGATGTCAGGTGGGTGATGACGCAAAAAGATGCATCGGGTTTTTGCGAAAAATGCTGTCTTCCATTTCCGATGACGTATCTTTGGGATGTTTGTCCCCGATGTGGGCAGCGTGCAGGTAAGATTACCGAAGGAGATGATGTGGAAGTCGCTTCTATCATTGTTTTAGAATGACCAAAAACAGGAATTATGTGCGAAACATGTGGCTGTGGAGAAAAAGAACATGATCATGAGGATCTTTTTCCCGAAGAAAACAGACGCCTCGTGGAAGTGAAACAATCTGTTCTTCAGGAAGATCGTGCCTTTGCTGAGAAAAATCGCCAGCTTTTCCGGGAACGGCATATTACCTGCCTCAACGTGGTCAGTTCACCGGGATCGGGAAAAACGCTGTTGCTCGAGCGTTCCATCCGCGGGTTGCTGCCTTTTTCAGCCGTGACGGTCATCGAAGGCGACCAGCAGACCACCCGTGATTCCGACCGGATCAGGAAGGCCGGGGCTACCGCTTTCCAGATCAACACGGGACTCGGATGCCACCTGACCGCCCGGATGATACACGAGGTGGTCTCGTCTCATGTGCTTCCGGAAAACAGCATCCTGTTTATCGAAAATGTCGGTAACCTGGTTTGCCCGGCCATGTTCGACCTCGGGGAAACCAAACGGGTGGTGATCATGAGTGTCACCGAAGGAGACGATAAACCGGCGAAGTATCCATTTATGTTTTATTCTTCGGATATTTGCCTGATCAATAAAATGGATTTGCTCCCGTATGTGGATTACTCAATAGATGCGGCTTTGCATGATCTTAAACACATCAAACCGGGAATGGAAGTACTTTATCTCTCTCTGAAAGACGGAACCGGAATGGGAGGGTGGATTGACTGGATTAGAAAAACTCACAATAACAGACCGTGAAACGCTATTTTGTTGACCTTTCTTACGACGGAACACATTACCATGGATGGCAAATTCAGCATAATGCCCATACCGTCCAGCAGGTGCTGAACGATGCTTTCTCGCTTATTCTGCGGACTCCGGTGAAGCTGACCGGGTGTGGCCGTACAGATGCCGGGGTGCATGCCGGGAACTATTTTGCTCATTTCGATCTCGAAAAAGAACTGAGCCACGAACAGTGCCGAAAGCTCGCTTTTAAACTCAACGGTTATCTGGATGATGACATCTCGATCCGCGAGATCTTCCCGGTAAAACCGGGGATTCACAGCCGCTTCAGCGCGAAAAGCCGCACCTATAAGTATTTTATCACTCGTGAAAAGGATCCTTTCCTCGTGAATAAAGCCTTTTACTTATACGGGAAAATCGATATCGCCCTGATGAACGAGGCGGCATCGTGGTTAAAGACCATTCGCGATTTTACCTCTTTTTCGAAAGTGGGTTCTGATACGAAAACCAATATCTGCCTCGTCCACGAAGCGGTTTGGAAAGAGGAGGGACACTGCCTGGTATTCACGATTACCGCCGATCGTTTCCTGCGCAACATGGTAAGAGCTGTTGTCGGCACGCTGGTAGACCTGGGTACCGGAAAAACGGATATGGAAGGCTTTAAGGAGATCACCCACAGCAAAAACCGCTGTAATGCGGGAGATTCTGTCCCTGCCTGCGGACTTTTTCTCGAAAAAATAGAATACCCGGAGAACATCCGGGAATGATTATTTTCCCGAAGGGCAGAACTTCCGGATGTTTTCAAACTGCGGAGTGACCGCCCATTCTCCCGTTTTATTGATAAATCCCCATGAATCGCCGCTTTTTGCTGCAGCCAGACCGCAGGAGAAAGGTTCAATATTGATGAACTTATAAGGGATGATGAGGTTGCCGGTAGCATCGGCAAATCCCCATTGTTTGTCCTTGTTATTCATGGCCACCATGCCTTCGGAGATATACCGGTCGTTGCTCAGTTCGGCAATCAAACCCAGCGTCGGGATCGATAAGGGTATTACCCATTTCCCGGTACGATCCATATATCCCCACAGATCCCCTTTATTCAGGCTGGCCATCCCTTCGGAAAAAGCGCCGGCGTTATCATACGTAATCGGGATAATGACGGTTCCGGTCTGATCAACGAAACCCCACATCGATCCTTTCTTCACCCGTGCCAGCCCTTCCGAGAAATCTTTTGCGCCATCGTAGATGCAAGGAATAATTTCTTTACCTGTTTTATCGATAAACCCGATTTTACCGTCCTTCTTTACCCTGGCCAGTCCTTCTGAAAAGCGTTCGGCGTGTTCATACTGCGCAGCAATCACCCAGGCACCGGTCTGGTTGATGTACCCGAAAAGCTTTCCGGTCCGCGCAGCAGCCAGGCCTTCGCTGAAGGGTTGACAAGCGACGAACTGCTGGGCGATGACCCATTTTCCCGTACGGTCAATATATCCCCATCCCGCTTTGGCATTGGAGACACTGATGGCTTGTGCCAGCCCTTCGCAAAACTCTTCTGCCCGCTGGAAATCAGCCGGGATAACATAATTGCCGGACAGGTCGATATAACCCCAGGTCTCGGAGAGACGGGCGGCCGCCATCCCTTCCGAGAAATCCTGAACTGCTTTAAAACGGGGTGCAACCTGCCATTCCCCTGTCTGCTTGATATATCCCCATAATCCTTTGGCCCTTGCGGCAGCGATACAATCCTGGGAATAACTCCCGGACGTCATGCCGAGGATCAACACGATGATAAAAAATGCTTTTTTCATGATGTTTATGTTAAAGGTTTATAGACACTTTCTGGCTGTCTCAAAGATGGAACGGGCTGTCATGCCAAACTTCTCCATCAGCTCTGCCGGTTTGCCTGATTCGCCGAAACGGTCGTGCATCCCGATGAAATGCATGGGCACCGGATGGTTTTTTACCACTACTTCCGCTACTGCGCTGCCCAGTCCGCCGGCCACCTGATGCTCTTCTGCTGTGATAATGAACGATGTCTCACGGGCAGCCCGGATGATCATCTCTTCATCCAGTGGTTTGATAGTGTGGATATTGATAACGCGGGCGTGAATTCCTTGCTCTTCGAGCATCCGGGCAGCTTCCAGGGCTTCCCAGGTCAAATGTCCGGTGGCAAGGATGGACAAGTCATTTCCGGGGTGCAGCAGTTGTGCTTTACCCGGTACGAATCCCATCTCTTCGGTAGTGAAATCGGGCATGGCTTCCCGTCCGAAGCGGATGTACACAGGTCCGGTGAGTTGGTTGCAGGCAGCGATGGTCGCCAACCGGGCCTGGGTATAATCACAAGGAGAGAGGACGGTCATATTGGGAAGAGCCCGCATGACAGCCAGATCCTCCAATGCCTGGTGAGTGGCACCGTCAGGGCCGACGGAAACGCCGGCATGTGCTCCTCCGATGATCACATGAAGGTTGTTATAGCAAACGGAAACCCTGATCTGATCTGCAGCCCGGAAGGCAGAGAAGACTCCGTACGTACAGAAAACGGGTGTTTTTCCTTCCAGGGCAAGACCGGCTGCTACCGCGACGCCATTCTGTTCTGCAATGCCCATGGAAAAGAAACGTTCGGGAAAACGTTCTGCGAAAATATTTACGCCCACGGAAGCAGTGATATCGGCTCCGATGGCTACTACGGTAGGGTTGAGCTCTCCTGCCTGTTTAAGGCCTTCCCCAAAACCGCTTTTGGTTGGCTTATTACCCCTGTTGGTAAAACCGTTCATGACTGTTCCTCCAGTTGACGGATGAAAAGGGCTGCTTCTTCTTTTGACGGTACCTTCCCATGCCAGTGATAGTCACCTTCGATGGTGCCTACTCCTTTTCCCATGATGGTCTTAGCGAGGATGACAGAAGGCTGGTTCCGGGTTTCAGTGGCCTTGACTGCTGCTGCCAGGAACTGAGCAGGGTCGTTGCCGTCGCATTCGATGACCTTCCATCCGAACGCTTCCCACTTGTCCTTTAATGGCTCAAGCGCCATCACCTGTTCGGTAGAACCATCAATCTGGACGCCGTTGCGATCCACGATTGCGGTGAGATGATCCAGCCGGTGATGAGCTGCCGACATGGCCGCTTCCCATACCGATCCTTCCTGAAGCTCCCCGTCGCCGAGGATGCACCAGACCCGCCAGGAAGCATGATCCATTTTGCCGGCCAGCGCACGACCTGTGGCTACTGATAATCCCTGCCCCAAGGATCCGGCAGACAACTCAAGACCGGGTAACCCGTGATCCCGCCCGGGATGGCCCTGCAAACGGCTCCCTGACTTACGGAGGGTTAACAACTCTTCTTTAGGAAAGTAACCGGCCTCGGCCAACGTAGCATATAACACAGGCGCTACATGACCGATGGAGAGGATCACCCGGTCGCGTTCAGCCCAGAGGGGAACCGAAGGATCATGGCGTATCAGGTTGAAATATAAGCAGGAGAAGATGTCTGCCAGATCAAGAGATCCACCCAGATGCCCGGAGCCTGCTTCGGAAAGACTGAGGATGACTGATTTCCGGATTTCCTTCGCGATCTCTTTCAGGATAGCAATATCGGTGACCTTGCGGGCAACCATGATCTAACGCATATCGATCACGTCTACGCCTGGATATTTTGACGCATCAAAGGTAAAATCAGACGGAACGGAAGGAACATTCACCAGGTAATTGGTGACTTTATACGTAAAAATGTTGCCGCTTTTATCGAAAAGTTTGAAGCTCAACACCTGCTTCTTAATATTATCGACAGTCAGGATCGCTTTCGTGAAGTTCTTTTGCACATTGGGAATCAACTCCATGGAGACAGCATTGGGATTGGTGTTTGCTTTGTCTTTGATGATAGTGGCTTTATAATTTTTACTGTAGGAGGTGAGAAGCTTCGAAGGAGTAAGCGCTTCGTCCTTATCTTCCAGGTTGTTCACCTGTACTTCATTCGATTCTTTCAGGTACGTCCACACAGTTTTTCCGTTGCAGATCACGGTTTGTCCGGCAGCAGTCAACTTATATTTATCGCCTGAAACGAGCAGCGTTCCCTTTTTTGTTTCGTTGATCTTAGCTTGTTTATTTTCCATGGTGTACGAAAAATCAGCCTTGATCGTCTTTGATGACTTGGCTTTTGCGCTTACTTCATTCAGAAGGGTCAACGCTTTTTGATCTTTTACCTGTGCAAACCCGGCGGTAACCAGGAGCACCATTCCAATAAATAATCCAACTTTTTTCATTTCAACAATATTTATCACACAAATTATAATTCCAGATTATTCAGATACTCTTCCAGGGCGCCGAGGTCCTTAAACCTTACTTCCCTGGCTTTACTTCCTTCGAAAGGTCCTACAATCCCGGCCGCTTCGAGTTGATCAATGATACGTCCGGCACGGTTATACCCCAGCTTCAGCTTCCGTTGCAGGAGTGAAGTCGAGCCATGCTGATGTTGTACTACCATGCGGGCTGCTTCCGAGAAAAATTCATCACGTTGGTTGGGATCAAATTCTTTCGACGACCCGTTTTCTTCATCATAATATTCGGGAAGCGGGAATGCATCGGGGAAGCCACGCTGTGAACCGATATACTCTGTAAGCTTATCTATTTCAGGTGTGTCGATGAAAGCGCATTGCAAACGGATCAGGTCACTCCCTGTTGAGAGCAACATGTCGCCCCGGCCGATCAGTTGATCAGCTCCGCTGGAGTCGAGGATGGTACGCGAATCGATCTTCGAGATGACACGGAAAGCAATACGTGCGGGGAAGTTGGCTTTGATCGTGCCGGTGATGATGTTCACCGAAGGCCGTTGCGTGGCGATGATGAGATGGATACCGGTGGCACGCGCCAGCTGGGCCAGGCGGGTCAACGGGGTCTCGATCTCCCGTCCTGCGGTCATGATCAGGTCGGCAAACTCATCGATCACCAGGACAATATACGGCAGGAACCGGTGATTATCATTGGGATTCAGTTTCCTTCGGATGAATTTTTCGTTGTATTCCTTGATATTCCTCACCTGAGCGTCGCGCAGCAAGTCATACCGGCTGTCCATCTCGAGATTCAGAGAGTTGAGCGTACGGATGACTTTTTTGGTGTCGGTGATGATCGCTTCTTCCGAGTCGGGTAGTTTGGCCAGGTAGTGCCGCTCGATCTTGGAATAAAGCGTCAGCTCTACTTTTTTGGGATCGATCAGGACAAACTTCACCGTTGACGGATGCTTTTTGTACAGCAGTGAGGTGATGATGGTGTTGAGTCCGACCGATTTTCCCTGTCCGGTAGCACCGGCCATCAACAGGTGGGGCATCTTCGCCAGGTCGGCGATGAACGTTTCGTTGGCGATGGTTTTGCCAAGGACAAACGGCAGTTCAAAAGAGCTGTTTTTGAATTTGTCTGATGCCAGTAACGACTTGATGGAAACGATCTCCGGATTTTGGTTAGGTACCTCAATCCCGATGGTCCCTTTGCCGGGGATGGGAGCGATGATGCGGATACCCAGCGCTGCCAGGCTGAGAGCGATATCATCTTCAAGGTTTTTGATCCGGGAGATGCGGACGCCGGCTTCCGGAACAATTTCGTAAAGGGTGACGGCAGGACCGATGGTCGCTTTGATCCGCTGGATTTTGATATCGTAGTTCTTCAGCGTTTCGACGATCTTGTCTTTGTTGGCTTCCAGTTCCTCTTTCCTGACATTGGTGGAATCGCTGGTGTAATCGTTCAGCAGGGATAAGGGAGGAAATTTGTATCCGGAAAGTTCCAGCGTCGGGTCATATAGCGTGTCGATCGTCTGATGATCAGGCGTGGAAGGGATGTCTGTAAAATCGGTCTCAACAGGAGGTTCTTCAATCTGAAGCTCGATCTCGGGATGAACGGAATCGGGGGTGGGCGCCGGCGTTTCATGGATCGTCAACTCTTGGGAGAGATCGGGATCTTCGTCCGGCATCGTGTCATCTCTGAGAGTATTGGCCAACGTCTCCGGGATCTCTTCCGAAGGATTGTCATCAACAGGAACAACGGGCGCTTCTGCAACCGGCTCATCGGGAGCAGCATCAATAGGGATTTCGATAGGTTTCCGCTCCCGGAACCACCGGAACGGAACATTGAACCCGAGAATGAGGAGTGAAAGGCCGGTGAAAAGGAGGACGAGTACCAACCCCGTGTAACCAAGGTATTCCATCCCCCAGACATTCATCTGATATCCGTAAACACCGTACAAAAGATCTTGCTGAGGAAAGACCATCCCCAGTAAAACCGGGAACCAGAGGATGCAGAAAAAACAATATTCGATGGTCTTCCAAACGGGAATCCGCGTATAATGGAGGAAAAGACGGATGCCGAGGACTGCTAAGATCAGAATAAACAAAAGACTTGATACACCGAACCATTTGGAGATAAACAGGTAAGAGACAAGTGCGCCAATCTTGCCCATCACGTTTTCCACCTGGATATTCTGATCCAGAAAGAGATCCATCTTGAAATGCCGTAAGATGGTATCGGTGAAGTTATAATCCGACTTCCAGGTCTGGAGATAGGAGGTAAAGGAAAACAGCATGAAGGCACTCAACAGAAGGCAAAGCAACCCTACTACCCGGTATCGCCTGACGGATTTTTCTTTTTCTTCAGGAGTCCGTTCCCGGGGTACACGTTCTTTGGGGTGAGCCTTTTCTTTTTTCTCTTTCCCCTTTTTCTTCTCTTTCCCGGGGACAGCATCATCTACGGGAGGAGGAATAATGGGCTCCTCTTCCTGTTTATCCCCTTTAAAAGTATTTGCCTTTACTGGATTCGAGAGTCTTGCCATAAATTATTGAGCCATTCCTCCGAATTTGCTTTTTAATTCATCCCTGGTGGTAATCGTATAACCGGAAGGGATCTCAAATTCTTTGGGTGAAATGGATTTTTTTTCTACCGAAGTGGCCGTGAATTTCATGGTGAATTGCGGTGTTTTCATCGAGAATTCAAGAAGCACTCCGTCAATATCTGTGTACATGGGTTTATCAAAGTTCGATGATTTGGGTCCCAGTTCACTGCTGTAATAGACTTCATAAGTCAGCTTTGTACCGTTATCAGTTGCAGTGACAATAGCCTTTTTACAACGGTACCCGGCGATCATTTTTGTCTCACCGGTCACCCGCACCTGTCCCTTGGGCTCAGCAGCCATCTCTTTCTGTATCTCAGCCCAGCTGCTCCGGATGGCATATTTCTGGCCCATCATGTCAAGCAGGGTCGTTTTTGTTTTCGAGGTATAATCAGAGATTTCGATGGTGTTGCCCATGCCTGTCTGGATATCCGTGCGGGATTTTTCTCCCTTGACGGATACCGTCAGGATCTTCGGGAACATGGCCATTTGACTTTCGGTGAATTTGTTGTCAGGATAGGTAATCTTATAGGTGATCATGCCTTCGAAAGCACGCTGTGCAGATGATGTTGCCGTGCAGAAAAAAACAAAGCAAAGGAAGGAAACCAGAGATAAATGGAAGGTGTTCTTGTTCATGCGATTAGACGGTTTAGGTGTTAGTTACCTGCAAATGTAATTATTTTACTATTCGGAAAAGCTTTTTAAACCTGATTTTCCCGTCGAACAAGGGCTTGTTGTGATCCATGGAGAACCAGACAAAAACAGCCTTTCCCACCACATGATCTTCCGGGACAAAACCCCAGTAACGTGAATCGGCTGAGTTGTGCCGGTTATCTCCCATCATGAAGTAGTAATTCATTTTGAAGGTATACGAAGAAGCCTGTTTCCCGTTAATGAAAATCTTTCCGTTTTGAACCTTGAGGTCGTTTCCTTCGAAGACATCAATAATACGTTTGTACAGCGGCAGGTTGGAGAGGGTGAGTTTTACCGTCACGCCTGCTTTCGGGATCACCAGTGGACCGAAATTATCCACGTTCCAACGGTAATTGGAGTCGAACGGGAACATATTCTGATCCCATTGCCCGGGTTCCTGGATGATGGGTTCTATCTTCCGGACGTTTGTGAACGATTTCAGCTTGACGGCAGCATCGTTGGTCAGGGTCAGCTCGTAATTTCCCTGGTTGTCGGTAAGAATATCCTCCGTTATATCAAGCCGGTCCAGGTTCTTCGCGTTGATCTGCGTACCATCGGTCTGAACAAAATATTTGTATTGGCGGATCCCGGGGTTCTGTTCTTCTTTGCCATTGATGTACACGGTCCGTCCTGCGATCAGGATGGTATCACCGGGGATTCCGATGCACCGTTTGATGAAATTTTCACGTTTGTCAGGCGGACGGGCGATGATGTTTCCGAAGTACTGTTTGTTGTTCCAGACGGCATCGCGACCATATTGACGTACCAACTGATAATAGCTGACCGAACTCTGTAATTTATCGGAAAGGGTATCTCCGTCGGGGTAGTTGAACACTACCACATCCATGTTTTTAATCTGCTGGAATCCGGGGAACCGGTAATAGGGCAACTTTATCCATTCCACGTATGACTTGGTAGTGGATGACAGCGGCATGGTATGATGGACAAACGGGAAGGAAATCGGAGTCATGGGGACACGCGGGCCGTAACTGATCTTGCTTACGAACAGGTAATCACCCACCAGCAGGCTTTTTTCCATGGAAGAGGTAGGAATGGTGTACGCTTCGATGAGGAACACGCGGATGATGCTGGCTGCGATGACAGCAAAAATAATGGCTTCTAACCATTCGCGGCCTGCCGATTTGCGGATCGCGGGGATATCTTTCGGATCCGTGTACTTTTCCTTCGGGCCAAATCCCAGCCAAGGGAGATAGAAGAAGGGGAAGAGCACCCCCAACGCCTGAGCCAGCAGACTGGTCTTTCGAAAACATTTCAGTACCTCGACGATCATCAGGAGTATCACGAAAACATTGATGAACGGCACCAGCAGAAAGATATACCACCAGAGGGGCTTGCGGATGATCTGCAACCAGACATAAAGATTGTAAAACGGAATGAGGATCTTCCATCCCGGTTCTCCCGCTTTCACAAAAACGCCCCACATACCGGCAATTGTCAATAGCATGAAGAGGATGGTAATAATCAGGTATAGGTTCATGGCTTCAGGATTAGATTATATCTCTTTTTAACGGTTTTTCTCCTTTTTTCTTATGACTGGTTACAGAATATTTTTCTTTTCTGCCAGGAAGTCCTTCATTTCATAAAATCCTTTTTTGCCGATCAACCATTCCCCGCAAAGCATGGCCCCAAGGGCTAATCCTTTTCTGCTTTTAGCGGTATGAATGATCTCGATCATGTCGACATCCGACTCGTACCTTACAACATGTGTGCCAGTAACGTTTTCGGTCCGGTACGATTTGATGCCGAGTTCATCAGGATTCTCTGAAAGATCTTTCACCCATTTATCCTTACGGTCGCTGTTACGTATGATATCATTGGCCAGTACGATGGCGGTCCCGCTTGGTGAGTCGAGTTTGTGAACATGATGGGTCTCTTCGATGGAGATATCGTAATTCTCCCATTTCGACATCAATTTTGCCAGGAACTTGTTCAGTTCGAAGAAGAGGTTCGCCCCGATGCTGAAATTTGGGGAGAACAAGAGGGTCTGGTTGCGTTCTTTGCATTGCCTGATTACTTCATCCATTTCATCCAGCCAGCCGGTCGTCCCGGCCACTACCGGAATGTTGTGATCGAAACAGTGATAAATGTTTTCCACTACGCTGTCGGGAGTCGAGAACTCAAAGGCGATCTCTGCTTCCGGAAGTCGGGCGGCATCACCTTCCCAATCTTCCAGGTTATTATAAATGGCGACAATCTCGTGCCCCCTTTTCACGGCGAGGCGGTTAAGCTCTTCGCCCATTTTTCCGTATCCGAGAAGCGCTATTTTCATGGTTTGCTTGAATTGGTCAGAATTTTAAAGTTAAACTGATGCCTGTCGCTGGTTTCCATTGATCAGGGGTCGGGATGGCCGCCGGTTTTACTTGCAATGACAGGTCTTCGCTGATATCGAATGTCTGAAGGTGCGCATCGACCAAGGCATCCAAAATGTTCACCGAATACCAGACGGCGGTGACAAGAACGCTCATCTCCAGGTTTCTCCGGTAATATTCCCTGGCCGAAAGGAGTTGGTCTTCGGTATACCGGTTCACCAGGTCGGCATGTTTCCCCGTAGTGTTGCCGTTGGTTTTTTCCACATAGGCTCCCTGGTAGTCGTTGTAGTAACCGATGTTCGTCACCAGAAAATAGGACATTACCCCGAAACCGGCGTAGACGATGGGGATCTTCCAGTATTTTTTATTGTAAGCCTGTCCCAGTCCCGGCAACACGGCAGAGTAAATGGCGGCTCTTCCCGGTGAATGAACCTTCACGACAGTTGTGTCGGGTTCGCCCGTGTTTTTTTTTATCACCTGTTGCGCAAGGGAGGGCAGGGGAGTGAGGAAAAGGAGAAGGAGAAGGAGCGGAAAAAGTATGGCTTTCAGCGAAAGAGGAAATCTTTCTGCTTCAGGGGTCGTATTGTTAGCAAAATACTGCACGTGCCAAAACTGAAAAACATGCAAAGTTACAACCTCGAAAGGATATCAGTGAATTCCTGTTCAGAAGCGAAGGGGATCAGGATGGTACCGCCACCTTTGTGATTGATTTTCAGTTCAACTTTTGCCTGAAGTCGTTGGTTGATGATCTCCTTGCCCGAAGCGAAAGCCGGGGCGTAAGAGGGAGCGGCAGCTTTTCTGTCCGCTTTTTTTTGCGGTTCGGGTTTCCTGACCAGTTCTTCTACCTGGCGTACCGAGTATTGGTTTTTGAGGATCGCATGCAGTATCCGGATCTGGCGTTCGGGATCTTCAATGGTGATAAGGGCCCTGGCGTGACCCATGGAGATGGCATTTTCGTTCAGTGCATCCTGGATTTCCCTGGGTAACTTCAGCAATCGGATATAGTTAGAGATCGTAGAGCGGTCTTTCCCGACTTTCTGGCTTAATTCTTCCTGGCTGAGGCTGCACTCTTCCATCAGCCGTTGGTAACTGACAGCAATTTCGACAGGGTTCAGGTCTTCGCGCTGGATGTTCTCCACGAGGGCCATCTCGAGCATCTGAACGTCGTTAGCTATGCGGATGTAGGCGGGTATTTCTGTCAGTCCGGCCACCCGGGCGGCTTTGAGCCTGCGTTCGCCGGAGATGAGCTGATACCGGTCGTGGCCCATTTTCCGGACCGTCACGGGCTGGATGATGCCTTGTTGCTGGATCGACATGGCCAGCTCAGCCAGTTCCTCTTCTTTGAAGTATGTTCGCGGTTGAAAGGGGTTGGGGTCGATCCTGTCGATCATGACCTGCGCAACAGCACCCATCACGAAATCTCCGCTTACATCGCGGGTGGTGATATCCGTTTCAGGATTTTCGAGCAGTGCGCTCAAACCTCTTCCCAAAGCCTTCTTTTTCTGTTGCATCATACTGTTCAGTTTTGGTTTTCCGCATCCGACATTTTGGTGATCCCGTTTTTCTGCAGGATCTCACGGGCCAGGTTCAGGTAATTGATGGCTCCCATGCTGTTAATATCGTGAGTCATAATGGTACTGCCGAAGCTGGGCGCCTCGCCGAGCTTGGTGTTACGGTTGACGATCGTGTTGAATACCATCTGCTGGAAATGCGTTTTCACTTCTTCCACCACCTGTTTGGCGAGATTAAGCCGGTTGTCGAACATCGTCAGCAGAATCCCTTCAATATCGAGCGACGGGTTCAGCCTTGACTGAACGATCTTGATCGTGTTCAGCAGTTTGCCCAGTCCTTCCAACGCAAAATACTCGCATTGTACCGGTATGATCACCGAATCGGCAGCAGTAAGGGCATTGACCGTGATCAGTCCGAGAGAAGGAGAACAATCGATCAGCACAAAAGCATAATCATCCTGAACCTGTTCGATGACTTTCCGCATCATCTTTTCCCGGTTGGGGAGGTTGATCATTTCAATCTCGGCCCCGACAAGGTCGATATGAGCAGGGATCAGATCCAGAAACGGGGTAGAGGTGGAGAAGATGATCGAATGCGGGTCTGCATCATCCATGATGCACTCATAAATGCTGGTGGTGACACTGCGGGGATCAATCCCGACACCGGAAGTGGCATTAGCTTGCGGATCAGCATCAATAATCAGCGTTTTATATTCCAGGACCGCCAGCCCGGCTGCTAAGTTGATCGCTGTGGTTGTTTTTCCCACACCGCCTTTCTGATTTGCAATGGCAATTACTTTTCCCATGAAAATTGTGTCGGAGTATGTTGATGTTTCACCTGAATTTGCAAAAGTACATCTTTAATTGGTACCCTTCAGAGATGTTGAAAAGTAATAACAAATTCCCTGATGGGAACCTTGATAGTGAACAGACTGCTGATTGAGCAGTCTGAAAAACCTTATTTGTTTGGGAATCAGTTTGTCTCCGTGTCAGAGGAGAGATCTTCAAACTCGATCTCGGTATGCTTCCTCATGATATCACTGTCGATCAGGGCTGCCTCTTTTTCTTCATCTAATTCAGGAGGCGGCACTTTCCCTGTCCTGATGAACTCAATGGTTTCGGCCAATCCCGTAGCGAATTTGTCAAAGTCCTCTTTGTAAAGGAAGAGCTTGTGTTTCTCGTAGAAAAACTTACCCTGTTCGTTATTAAACTTTCTTTTGCTTTCTGTGATCGTCAGGTAAAACTCATTGGCAATCGTGGCTTTCACATCAAAAAAGTAAGTTCTCTTTCCAGCCCTTACACTCCGGGAAAAAATTTCTCCCCGGTCTTTGTTTTCACTCTCTTCCATCTTGGCGACTCATTTTGATTTACCCTTGATTGTTATGGGCACAACGCAAAAATAAAAATATTATTTGAAACAAAAAGTTTATTTCAACTTAATCCGTAGCTTTGCAGGTACGTAAAACAGCACTTTATGTTCTTTTCAAATTTGGCAGGATGTTAGGCAGAAGGCAGTACAGAATCAAAATATTACAGGCTCTTTATGCTTTTTTCCAGGGTGGCGAACCCAGGATTGAGATAGCCGAGAAGAATCTCTTTAACAGCATCGATAAAACATATGAACTTTTTTATCTTCAGTTTTCTTTCCTACTGGAATTCATAGATTTTTTCAGACAGAAAACAGAAGATGCAAAGCATAAATTTTTCCCGACAGAGGAAGAAAAGAATCCCAACCTGCGGCTGCTGGAAAACAAAGTAGTCCTTCTGCTGCAAGAGAATAATGACTTGCTGAGGCAAATCGACAAGTACAAGTTCAACTGGTCGGAAGAGCAGGACATGCTGAGGAAGATTTACCAGAAAGCGAAAGACAGCAAAGACTATCGGGATTATCTGGAATCATCTGAGGATTCGTTTGTTTTCGATCGCGATTTTATCGCCCTCTTGTACAAAAAGTTTATTGCCCGTAGTCCTGAACTGATCTTCTACTGTGAAGAACGCAACATTTACTGGGTGGATGATTATGATTGGGCTGCCACTTTCGTCCTGAAGGTGCTTAAAACGATCCCGGAAAATTTTAAAGCCAAAGATACCGTGCTTGCTGTTCTTGCTAAAGATTCAGAAGAGGATCCCGCCGATGATCGCCGTTTTATCTCCAACCTCTTCCGCAAAACCATCATCCATTCGGAAGAATTTGCAACCCTCATCAGCGAACGCACCCGTAACTGGGAAGTAGATCGGATCGCGCTGACGGACTTCATCCTGCTGAAGATGGCCCTTGCGGAACTCCTTCATTTTCCCAATATCCCCGTGAAGGTTACTTTGAACGAATACATCGAGATATCAAAATATTTCAGCTCCGTGAAGAGCAAACTCTTTATCAACGGGATCCTCGATAAACTGGTGTCGGACCTCCGGGAAGAAGATAAAATACATAAGACGGGAAGAGGCTTGCTGGAGAAATGATTTTTCGGGGTTCATATACTAATAAGATGTCAGTTACGTTAAAAATAGTAAACATCCCCACTATCGTGCACAGATTTCTAACTGCCTTCATCATTACCGGCCTCCTGACAGTTCTGGTTTCTGTCCCCGCCGGCGCTCAGATTGGCGGCGAAGCCACCTACAAAATCCTGACACTAACCAGCTCGGCCAGAGTGGCTGCTTTGGGAGGAAATGTGGCTGCCATCAAAGACAACGATATCACGTTAACGCTCACCAACCCGTCGCTGATTACCCCGGAGATGAACGGAAACATGGCACTGAGTTATGTGAACTATTATAACGGAAGTGGCATCAACCTGGGATATTTTATGTATTCGCGCAATTTCGAAAAGGCAGGAAGTTTTGTCGGATCTCTTCAGTTCATGAGTTACGGGAAATTCACGGAAGCCGATGAAACAGGTACCATCATCGGGGATTTCACGGCATCGGATTATGCCCTGAACATCGGGTGGGGAAGAAAACTGACCGACCGCTTTTTCATCGGCGCCAACGCGAAGCTGATCTATTCTTCGTACTATACCTACAATTCCTTCGGTATGGCTGTTGATGTCGCCGGTACCTATCTGTCGAAAAGCGAGCTGTTTACTGCCAGCCTCCTGGCACGGAACATCGGTTCCCAAATCGATCCCTATGTCACCGGAAAATATGAACCGCTGCCTTTTGATCTGCAAATCGCCCTCTCACAGAAATTTAAACATATTCCTTTCCGCTTGCATCTGATTTTAACCAACCTTACCCGCTGGGATCTGGCTTATACCGACTCTACCGATGCAAACAATCAGGTGAATCAACTGACAGGCAAGATCGATGAAAAGTCCGATCTCGAGAAATTCGGTGATAACCTGATGCGGCATGTCGTGATCGGAGGCGAGGTGACGATTGCTAAAGTGCTTTCTGCCCGGATCGGATACAACTACCAACGCCGCCAGGAGATGAAACTTCCCTCCAAAGCCGGCATGGCGGGTTTTACTTTTGGCATCGGCTGCCGGGTTAAGATGTTTAACCTCAGTTATACCCGCTCTGTCGCACAAGCCGGCGGAAACAATCCCAACTATCTGACCTTAATGGTCAACCTCGGAGGATTCTCCAAAAAGAACTAAATTTGCCGTAATCAAGGCTGATTTTTCATGACCGTAACCATCGATCCGCACTCCGGATTCTGTTTCGGCGTTGTTTATGCCATCGACGTCGCCGAACGTGAATTGCTTAAAAACGGTACCCTGTACTGTCTCGGAGATATCGTACACAATAACATGGAGGTGAACAGGCTGAAGGAAAAAGGACTGGTCATCATCAGCCCGGAGGAATTGGAGACGCTGAAGAACTGCAAGGTAATGATCCGCGCTCACGGTGAACCACCCGAGACCTATTATACCGCCTTGAAGAACAATATCGAGTTGGTGGATGCTTCGTGCCCCATCGTGCTAAACCTGCAAAATGAGGTGCGACGCGGATATCAGGAAGTTACTGCCCGGAACGGACAAGTGGTCATCTATGGGAAGGAAGGTCATGCTGAAGTGAATGGCCTGCGCGGCCAGACCAATGGCGAAGCTGTTATTGTCGGCGATGAATCCGATCTGGATAAAATCGATTTCTCCCGCCCAGTCCGGCTCTATTCACAGACAACCAAAAGCGTTGATGGCTTCCGGAAGATCGTGGATATCATCGACAAGAGAATGAGACAATGCTGCCCCGGGCAGGAACCCGACTTCCGGTGGAACGACAGCATCTGCCGGCAGGTCTCCAACCGCTCCATCCAGGTGAAAGAGTTCGCGAAAAAGTACGATGTCATCGTGTTCGTCACCGGGAAGAAGAGTTCCAACGGCATCATCCTGTTTCAGGTATGCCGGGAAACCAACCCCGCGAGCTTCCTCGTTTCTGATCGGTCTGAACTGCGGAAAGAATGGTTCTCGGGAGTCGAAAACGTAGGAGTGTGCGGCGCCACTTCCACTCCGATGTGGCTCATGGAAGAGGTGGCAGCAGAAATCCGGTCAATGAAATAAGCCCATGTATCTCCATAAACTGACACTATCCAATTTTAAAAGTTACGACGAAGCGGAATTTCTCTTCTGCGACAAGATCAATTGCTTCGTTGGCGATAATGGAGTAGGAAAAACCAACCTGCTGGATGCGATCCACTACCTGGCTTTCTGCAAGAGTTACTTTACTTCTGTCGACACTTACAACATCCGGCACGGACAGGATTTTTTTGCCATCCATGGACTGTGGGCGCACGGAGACCAATCAGACCTGCTGCAATGTGTTCAGAAAAAAGGACAACGGAAAAAATTTCTGCTCAACAAGAAAGAATATGACCGGCTGGCAGACCATATCGGGATGATCCCGCTGGTGATGATATCTCCTTACGACCGCGATCTCATTAACGACGGCAGCGAAATCCGCCGGAAGTACATCGATAGCGTGATCTCTCAGTTCGACCGTATCTACCTTGATGACCTCATTAATTACAACAAAGCGCTGAATCAGCGAAACGCGTTGCTGAAACTTTTTGCCGAACGTCAGACTTTTGAACCCGGCTCCCTGGATATCTGGGATGAAAAACTGGTGCTCCTCGGGACCCTGATCCATTCCAAGCGGAGAGTTTTCCTGGAAGAGTTCGTCCCGATCTTCAGAAAGTATTACCGCATCATCAGCGGCGATTCGGAAACAGTGGATATCCGTTATGTCTCCCAGCTTCATGAACGTCCGATGAAGGAGCTGCTCGACGAATCGCTGGCGAGAGACCGGATGACCCAATTCACTTCAGCGGGGACCCACAAAGATGACCTGGATTTCATGATGGGCGATTTCCCGGTGAAACGGTATGGCTCTCAAGGACAGCAGAAGTCGTTCGTGGTCGCTGTAAAACTGGCCCAATTCGACTTTACCCGCAACAAGAAAGGATTCAAACCCATCCTGCTGCTTGACGATGTTTTCGATAAACTCGATGATCACCGGGTTGAGCAACTCATCAAACTGGTGAGCGAAGATAATTTCGGACAGGTCTTCATCACCGATACCCAGGAAGAGAAGATGAATCGCATCTTTTCCCGCATCCCTATCAGCCATAAAATATTCCGGATTCCCGGTGATGAAGTCCGCTGATTTCGTACTTTTGTCATAAGCCGGAACCCGTGAGAAAAAAAAGCGAAAACAGCCTGAAAGAGGTGATCGGAGAATTCATGAAATCCTATCATCTTGATGAAAAGATGTTGGAGAAACAGGTGATCCTATCATGGGGTAAGGTGATGGGAAAAATGATCGCCAACCATACCGAGAAATTGACCATCCGGAAAGGAGTCCTTTACGTGAAACTGAACTCTGCAGCCTTACGGAATGAATTATCTTTCTCCAAAGAGAAGATATGCAAGGTGCTGAACGATGAAGTGAAAGCAAAGGTGATTACAGAGGTCGTACTCCAGTAATCTTACTTGATCATACACTGAAGCATTTTTACCTCTCCAAGGTAGGCTTCCAGTTTATCTCCGATTTTCAAAGGACCTACGCCAGAAGGTGTTCCCGTAAAGATCAGGTCGCCCGTGCGCAACGTGATGAACCGGGAGATATAGGAAATGATCTCGTCGAAAGGGAAGATCATCAGCGATGAATTGCCCTGCTGGACTGTCTTGCCGTTGAGGTCGAGGTGAAAAGGAATCTGTCCGGTATCGGGAAAAGTGGTGATGGGAACAAAACGGCTGATGGGCGCCGACTGGTCAAACCCTTTCGAAAGAGCCCAGGGTAGCCCGTTTTCTTTTGCTTTTGTCTGAAGATCACGGGCTGTAAGATCCAGCCCGATGCCGATCGCATCATAATACGTGTGTGCAAACTGCTTCCTGATCGCTTTCCCTACTTTGCAGATCCTCAGGACCAACTCTGCCTCATAGTGAATCTCCTGTGAGAAATCCGGATAGAAAAACGGACGGTTTCGTGTCAGCAAAGCGGTGTCCGGTTTGAGGAAAAAAACAGGATTGTCGGGTACCGTATGTCCCAATTCCTGAATATGCTCCACATAGTTGCGGCCGATGCAAATGATCTTCATGGGAATGAGTTAAAACAATTCTGTCTTGACTTGTCCGTTGGCAGCCCCTCTCAGTTTGAGAACAGTGACCACTTTTTTCGTGCTGAGAGGAAATTCGCTTTTCATGATCCAGTCGTAATAAGAAGGTTCGTTTTTAAATACTTCCGTCACCGGTTTGCCTTTGTGCTTGCCAAAGTTGAATACCTCGATGTTTCTTTCATTGTACACGATGTGTCCGATCAGGTCCACCACGCGCGATGAATAGGAAAAAGCGCTGAGCGCAGTCATATCATTTACCACCGGTTGGATCATCTTCCCGTTGCGGTCTTTAATCTGAGCGCCATCGTACTTGTCCAGCTGTGCTTTCAGGATCTCAAAGGTGGCTATCGTGTCGGCTTCGGCGCTATGGGCATTTTCCAGATCCCGGTCGCAATAGAACTTATAAGCAGCGGTGAGGTTGCGGGGTTCCATTTTATGGAAGATATTCTGTACATCGATGAACCTTCTCCCTTTCAACTCAAAATCCATGTCGATACGTAAAAATTCCTCCACCAGCAACGGGATGTCAAAATGATTGGAGTTATACCCGGCAATATCGCAGTTCTCCATGAAATGAGCCAGTTCTCCAGCTACTTCCCGGAATTTGGGTGCATCTTTCACATCTTCGTCCCGGATACCATGAATGGCGGTCACTTCAGGTGGAATGGGCATCTCCGGGTTGATCCGGAGTGTTTTAATTTTAGAGGTTCCGTCGGGCTCAACACGCAGAATGCATATCTCAACAATGCGGTCGGTGGCTACTTTGATCCCGGTGGTTTCCAGGTCAATGAAGGCCAGGGGACGGGTGAGTTTGAGTTCCATGATGAGTGTTTTGTAATTGGAGAGTAGATTGATTATTTAGAATGATTTCAAATAGTTTATTTGCGTCCTGTATCCCGAATGCCTTTCAGGATGATATTGATGTCGTTGGAAAAGCGGTAATCCCTGGCATACATCAGGTTGAGCCGCGAAACAGCCTCCTCCGGCACGGGTTCTTTCCGGAAGGAGTCGGAGGGGTTCAGGATTCCTTTCCGAATGGCCGGGAGACGTTGCTTTTCCGTCTCCGTGAGGGTGGAGTATCCTACCCACGAACGGTAACCAAAGATTACCAGGAAGATATTTCGAAGAAGTCCGACAGGCTTTTTCGCTACAAAGATCATCACGGGATACAGCAGCAGCAGGCCAAAGCTGGCAACCAGATCGACAAGCCGTTTGTTACGGCGGTTCGAGATTTTGGTGATGGAGTTGATATCGATGACATACAGGTCGCCCGAAGTGTTGATGGAGTTACTTCCGATAATGGAAAGACTTTCAGGAGGGGCGATCTTGAAATCGACGGTTTTATCCTGCAGTTCCGTCATCTGGTCCATGATGACCTGGGCCGGGATATCTTTGGCGCAGAAGATCACCTCGTCGATGTGGTGAATATTGATGATCTCCCTCAGTTGTCCGAGATTTCCGAGAAACCCTTCGGGGGTGGACCGGTGGTGATGGTAGTTCACCAATCCGATGAACCCGGGGCTGAGAATGGTTTTTTGCAGAAGCTCTGAAACGCGCACAGCTTCTTCTTTTTCTCCGCAGATGATGAATCGCTTGTTTTTTTCGGAATTGATTTTGTATCCGTTGAGACCGATAAAATGAAGGATGATGCGCAGGGCCGGCATGGTCAGGGATCCCCAGAGAGCCCCGAGGATAATCAGCGCACGTGAGAAGCGGTAGTTCTCGCTGAGGAGGCTGTAAGGCACCAGGATCAGGATGGTACCGGCCACCATGCCCAGGAAGATCTTCGACAGGCGGATAGGTTTATCGTAACCACCGCACAAGTAAACCGAAAGAAGCCAGATGAGTATATAGACCGGAACGGCCACCGCGATGAACCCAAACGGATAATGACCTCCGTATGGGAAGATGAAATGATGTTCCCAGTATCCTTTGATAAAAAACAGTCCACCGAAGATCAGCGCAGCATCCGCGAATGGCAGCGCGATCCGTTTGATAAAACGAACCAGAATCGAGAAAAAAGCACGGATGTATATGGCCAGGTTGATAAGGGTGGAGAAAATCCTTGCGTTTTCCTTCGAGAAATGCTTCCGGGCGAAGATAGCCATGGCATTGTAGAACATGAACACGTAATTCAGGCTGCTTTTTTTAGTGCTTTCTCCTTTATAATGAATGATACGGGTTTCGGGATAATAGTAGTTATGGTACCCTGCCCGGGTGATGCGGTAACTCAGGTCGATATCTTCTCCGTACATAAAGAAGTCTTCATCGAGCATTCCCGCCTCATCGATCACTTTCTTCCGTAACATCATAAAGGCGCCGGAGAGAACGTCGACAGCATGTGTCTTCTCTTTATCCAGGTAACCCAGGTGGTACTTGTTGAAGGTCTTTGATTTGGGGAAGAGCGCAGAGAGTCCGAATATCTTGAAGAAGGCGACCGAAGGATAGGGGAGACCTCGTTTTGATTCGGGAAGAAACTTGCCTTTTCCGTCGATCATCTTCACTCCGAGTCCCCCGGCATCTGGGTGTTCTTCCATGAAACGGATGCATTTCACCAAGGTATCGTCTTCTACAATAGTATCGGGATTGAGCAAGAGGATAAATTCTCCTTTCGCTTTCCGGATAGCCTGGTTGTTGGCGCGTGAAAACCCTTTATTATCTTTGTTTTCGATGAGAATGACATCGGGAAATTTTTCCTGCAGCATTCGGACAGAACCATCGACAGAATTGTTGTCAACTACAAATATCTCTGTATCAAGATCATGAATGGCTTGGTGGACCGAGTGCAGGCACTGTTCCAGGAAGTACTTCACGTTATAATTGACAATGACGATAGATAGTTTCATATTGTTCCGCAGTGAACGAGAGTGTAAAGGTAAAATTTCCTGAAGACTTTTCTAGAGAGTTCCATCTTCAATGGCCAGAACGATACGTTCGATAGCCTGATCCTGCGCATCGTGTCCGGGATCGTATCCGGTTTTCAAATCATATCCGAATAAACCGGCCATCGTTTGCCAGAGGAAAGCGTTAAATCTCCCCCTCAATTCCTTTACGATCTCGAAGGAGGAAGATCCTGTTTGCCGGTAGATGAGTTTGATGAGAACCTTCCCCTGCGAAAAGGTCAGATCGCGGATCTGTGGGCCGAATTCGGCTTCCAGCTGTTTCTCCGCTTTCTTCATAAAAGCTTTTCTTCCCTTTTCGGTCGGAATGGTATCGAGCACACGCTGATATTCTGCCAGTTTGATGCCGGCCAGTTTCGCATAAGGATAAACTTTTTTAACATTGATCAGCAGACGGTCGTACCGGAACACTTGGCGGTTGGGGGTCTGCAGTGATGGAAATGTCATGAATGCTTTGAGGTCGATCAGGGCCACGGTATCTCCATTGATGATCCTGGCGGGCACGGTATCCGGCACATCCTGCGCGATGAGCGGAAGCCCTGACAGGAGCATAAAACCAGTGATTATCGCAATAACCCGGATCATATCTTGCATTATGTCGGTGGCAAAAGGGTAACGCCTCCGGGATGGTAATATTGTCAGGCAACCCGGAGCTTCGCCAGGCCGCTTTTTCCCAGATGGTCGATAACGAATTGCTTCGTGACCTTCAACGGTTTTGAGGTGTTCCGCGAGGGCAAATCAAACATGGCATCATTCATCACCGCTTCCAGTATCGAACGCAGTCCACGGGCTCCCAGCTTGAATTCGATCGATTTGTCGACGATGTAGTTCAAGGCAGCTTCGTCAAAGGTCAGTTTGATATTATCCAGTTCAAAGAGTTTGGTATACTGCTTGACCAGGGAGTTTTTCGGTTCGGTGAGGATACGGCGCAGTGTGTTGGGATCGAGCGGGTGCATGAAGGTGACGATGGGAAGTCGCCCGACCAACTCGGGAATCAGCCCGAAGCTTTTCAGATCGACGGGAGAGATGTACTGAAGGAGGTTGTCCTTGTCAACCTGCTCCCGGTCTTTATCTTTTTTATAACCGATCGCGTTCGTCTGCAGACGGTTCGCGATCTTCTTTTCAATGCCGTCGAAGGCTCCTCCGGTGATGAAGAGGATGTTCGTGGTGTTAACCTGGATCATGCGCTGTTCCGGGTGTTTCCGTCCTCCCTGAGGAGGAACATTCACGATGGCGCCTTCAAGCATCTTCAGGAGGGCTTGTTGAACACCCTCGCCGGATACATCGCGGGTGATGGAGGGGTTATCGCTTTTCCGCGCGATTTTATCGATCTCATCAATAAAGACAATACCCCGTTCAGCTGCAGCCACATTATAATCAGCTACCTGTAAAAGCCTTGCCAGGATGCTTTCCACGTCTTCTCCTACATAACCGGCTTCGGTAAGAGCCGTTGCATCTGCAATGCAGAAGGGGATGTTCAGCATTTTCGCGATCGTCCTGGCAAGCAATGTCTTGCCGGTTCCGGTCTCACCGACGATCACGATATTCGATTTCTCAATCTCCACATCATCAGCTGTGGCTTTCTTCGAATGAAGAATTCGTTTATAATGATTATAAACGGCGACAGAGATGATCTTTTTAGCATCGTCCTGTCCGATGACAAACTGGTCGAGGTATTTTTTGATCTCTGCGGGTTTCAGAAGCTTGATCTCCTGGGAGTCGAAACCCGGCTCCCGGCTAAGCTCTTCATCAAGGATCTCTTTGGCCTGGTTGATGCAATTATCGCAGATGTGAGCATTGATGCCCGCGATCAGTATCCGGGCTTCTTTCTTCTCACGTCCGCAGAAAGAGCATCTTTGAACAGGTGTGGCCATAATCGGTAATTATTGAGGTGTTTGGGTTTTTAACAGCACTTCGTCGATCATCCCGTATTTCAGCGCCTCTTCAGATGTCATCCAGTAATCGCGGTCGGCATCTTTCAGGATCTCTTTATAGGCTTTCCCGGAATGCAGGGAAATGATCTCATACAGTTCTTTTTTCATTTTCTGAATCTCCCGGGCGGTAATCTCGATATCGGATGCCTGTCCTTCGGCGCTTCCCATCGGCTGATGGATCAGGATGCGGGAATGCTTCAGCGCTGTACGTTTGCCTTTGGCGCCCGCACAAAGCAGGATAGCGCCCATGGAGGCTGCCATCCCGGTACAGATGGTGGCTACATCGGGGTTGATATATTGCATCGTATCGTAGATGCCCAGTCCGGCATAAACCGATCCGCCCGGAGTATTGAGGTATATCTGGATGTCTTTTTTCGAATCGACGGACTCGAGAAAGAGAAGTTGCGCCTGGATGATGTTGGCGACATAATCGTCGATGGGAACGCCCAGAAAGATGATACGGTCCATCATCAAACGCGAGAAGACATCCATGGTGGCAACGTTCAGCTGGCGCTCTTCAATGATGGTCGGAGAGATGTAGTTGGAAGTAACCCGTTGATACCTCTCCAGCGTGGTGGAACTGATCCCCCGGTGCTTAACGGCAAATTTTGAAAATTCGTCCATGACAACTTGTTTTAGTGTGTGTGATGATGTTCGTGTCCATGTTCATGTTCATGTTCATGATCGTGTTCGTGATCGTGTTCGTGATCGTGTTCATGATCGTGAGGATGTTTTTCAGACACTAATTTAACAAATTCGTCGTAACTGACTTCTTTGGTGTTCAGTTTCAGTTTCGATTTAAGGACTTCCAGCAAACGGGCATTGTAGAGTTGGTCGTTGATGCGCTGAACCTGCTCTTTATTCTGCATGAAAGCATCAACAACGGCTTCGTAACGTTTTTCTTTTTCGGGATCGGGCTGGTCATTATCCATCTGTCTCAGCAACACGGTGCGGATATAGTTGCGGATGTCTTCGTCCTTTACTTCGATATGGTTATCAATGATGATCTTGTTTTCGATCAGCTGCCAGCGCATGGAGTCGGCAAAAGCAGGGTATTGCTTTTCGATCTCTTCGTCGGAGAAGGGCTTCTCATCATTGTCTTTCAGCCAGCGTTTCAGAAAATCGTCGGGAAGGGGAAGGGTGGTGTTTTTTACCAGCACATCGATCATCTCATTGAGTAAAACCTTGTCGGTTTCGGCGGTGAAACTCGTGCCGGCTTCCTGCCGCACGCGTGCCCGGAAATCATCATTGGTCTTTATCTCCTGACCGGGGTATACTTTTTCAAAGAGATCACTGTTCAGTTCCGCCGGAACCAGGTGAACGATATCACCAAGGGTGAAGTTCAGCTGCAGATCAGGGCCGGAAATTTCTTCAGCCTTTAATCCCAGTTGTTGAACGGCTTCTTCGGTCGAACCGAGGAATTCCAAGGGATTGAAGGTGATGGTCTCTCCTTTTTTCAGAGCAAGAAGCGCATTTTTCGCTTTTTCTTCTTTCATCTTTTCCAGGGTGAAAAAGACATTCTTCTTGATGCCGCCTTCAACCGGCTGACCTTCTGCATTCACCTGTACAGCTTCGCCGCTGACCATATCTATGTCAGTAGCTTCGTCGGGATGCGTATATTCCCCGAAGCGACGCTGTGTTTCATCAATATACTTATCCAGCAAATCGTCTTCAACCCTGATGCTGTAGTTTTCAACTTCAACGGTGTCGTCAAGTTTCAATTCAAATTCAGGAGCATAACCCAGGTCGAAGAAAAATTCCATTGTTTCCCCTTCTTCGAAATTGACGAATTGAGTCTTTTCCTTGTTGGGCATGGGGTTGCCGAGGATATTTATCTTTTCATCCCGGATATAATTTGAAAGAGAATCCGATAATAATTTATTCACTTCTTCGGCAGTGACGGCTTTTCCGTACATTTTGCGTACCAAACCTGCCGGGACATGACCGGGTCTGAAACCGGGGATGTTGGCTTTTTTCTGATAATCTTTCAGGACTTTCTGAACATTAGCTGAATAATCGTCCGGAACGATTTCGATTTTGATGGTTGCTAACTGCGGCCCCGTTTGCTCTTTTGTGATGTTCATTTCAATGAAGATTAGTGATGAGACAATGTTGTGCGGATGAAGGGACTCGAACCCCCACGCCCTGAGGCACAAGATCCTAAGTCTTGCGCGGCTACCAATTACGCCACATCCGCTCAGATCCTTATAAAAGGAGTGCAAAATTACACTTTTTTTTAATGTGACCGGAGGCTTAACCCATTTTGCCCGTGCAACTACCCTCTGCTATTTTTGTCTATCATAAAATATTTTACCATGATTCCGTTATTAACTTTGATATGGCATAAGTCTACTCTTTTATTTCATCATCCATTTAGACCGGAGAGACCGTGAGAAATCCCGCCATATCAATACTCTTTTTTATCACCTGGATATGTATTGTCCCTGCTGAAGGGCAGGAGATGCTGGGAACCACGCTCGGGAATTATGCGGGGATCAACAGCGTTCAACTGAACCCGTCGGCCATGCATAATTCCAAACAGTATCTTGATATTCAGATTACCGGGCTGGATGTCTTCCTTCAAAACAACTACCTGTACCAGGACAAAAAGGATTACAGCTTCTGGCATTTTTTCCAGCTGGACTATGAGTACCCCACGCATGCCGAGAAATATGGCACCGAAGAACGCTATTTCTATGCCATCACCGATGGCAGGAACAAAAACGTATACCTGAATCTCCGGGTCAACGGCCCTGGCGCCATGCTGATCTGGGACCGTCATGCCTTCGGATTGACCACAGCCTTGAGAGCCAGCGTGTCGGCCACCCAGGTTCCGCAGAACATTGCCAATTTTATGTACCTGGGGCTGAATTACCTTCCTCAACACAACATCAATTACATCATCAACCAGAAGTTTGGCGCTGCCGGGGTCGCCTGGGGCGAGATCGGGCTCAGCTATGCTTACATGCTGTATCAGCAACGATACGACCGGATCTCGATAGGGGCTTCCGTAAAACGGCTCCTGGGACTGGCCGGTGGATACATGTCTGTCCACAAAATGGATTATGTCGTCCCCGATGACTCCACCATGATCGTGAACAACATGGAGGCCAACTATGGCTTTTCCCTTCCGTTAAATTATGACAATAACGAATTTATCAAAGGCGACTGGGTTAAAGGTGGAGGGTTTGGCTTCGATGTAGGAGTTACCTATACGCATACGCTGCAGGGAGCATACAAACAGTACATACGCCGCCCGTGCGAACTCAGGTACGAAGATTACCTCTACCGTATCGGGGTGGCTCTCGTCGATATCGGAAGGATTCGTTTTAAAACCAATGCCGTCGATTATGCCATCGACAACCGTTCCTCTTACTGGTGGGACGTAGACCAGTTGGATTTCGAGAGTATCTCCCGGTTCATGGATACCATCAGCTATCGTTTCTATGGGAATAACACGGCCACCTACCGCGATAATAAAGTAGATATCTGGTTGCCTTCAGCCTTCAGCATGCAATGCGACTTGCATTACCTGGGACCCTGGTATCTGAATGCCTCTCTGATCTATGGTTTCCGGTTGTCGGAAACAGGAATCCGCCGTCCGGCGCAGATCTCTGTCACACCAAGATATGAAACTGATTGGTTCGAAGCCAGTTTGCCACTGTCACTCTATGACTGGTCGTTGCCGCGCATTGGTCTCGCCGTACGTTTTTACGGACTGACAATCGGGACGGAAAAGCTGGGTCAGTTCTTTCATTTTCAGGATTTCACCGGGATGGATCTCTATTTTACGCTGAAAATCCCCATCGAAAAAGGATCATGCGGGCCACGGGGACCCCGAGGATGTCCGGGTATGGATAAGGCGCCGTCTGTCAAGAAGAAGAAGAAGTCCTGACATCCAGGGCATCCCTGATTGCATTTCCTATCAGCATAAACGATAACACCAGCAGCATGATAGCCACTCCCGGGAGAATGGCGAGGTATGCATAATCCAGTACGATGTACTGGTAGTTTTCTTTGATCATACTACCCCAGGACGGCACCGGCGGCTGGACCCCCATTCCGAGAAAACTGAGCCCTGCCTCCAGCAGGATGGCGGAAGCAAAATTGGCAGCGGAAATAACAATGACGATCCCCATCACATTGGGGAGGATGTGATGAAAGATCAGCCGGAAGTCGGAGAAGCCCAGCGCACGCCCTGCTTCTACATACTCTTTCTCCCGGATCCCGAGGATTTGTCCTCGAACAACCCTGGCCACTTCCACCCACATCGTGAGCCCCACGGCGATGAATACCTGCATGAATCCCTTTCCCAGGGCGAAGGTGATAGCGATGACAAGCAGAAGCGTCGGAACTGACCAGATGACGTTGATCAGCCACATGACGACCTGGTCGACACGTCCGCCATAAAAACCTCCCAACGACCCGATGAAGATCCCGATCACCAGGGAGATCAGCACGGAGATGAAACCTACCGAGAGACTGACCCGGCTTCCGATGATGAGTTGGCTGAGGACGTCACGGCCAAAACGGTCGGTGCCCAGCCTATAAGTATGCTCTTCGTACCGGGCCTGCGGATTGGAAGTCAGCGCTTCCCGGGTAGTCATATGGACGGAAAGACCGCCCTTGGCCGGAAGATCAACGTAGCCATTCATCACGGGAAAGGCATTTTCCGACCGTTCTTTGCCGGTCAGCATGGTCTTGAGAAATGACTGGGGCAATGGCGCCGGATCACGGGGTATCATGATGAATCCGGTCCTGAAACCCGGTTTTTTTAAACCCAGTTCCAGGTGCTGGTCATTGGCAAAAGGAGTCGAATCGGGGGTGATCAGGTATCCGGCCAGCGCAATCAGAAATATTATTCCGATAAAAATGAGGGACCCCATTCCCAGCGGATTGCTCCTGAACCTTCGCCAGGCAAGGGCTGAAAGAGAAGAAGAGGACAGGTATTGTTTCTTTCTGAAGAGCATTTACAGTCAAATCCGGAGAAAGTAAAGATAAATCCATTTAGATTTTAAAAAAAACTATTATTTTTGTGCCCTCAAAACGGTGGATGTAGCTCAGCTGGTTAGAGCGTCAGATTGTGGTTCTGAATGTCGTGGGTTCGAATCCCATCTTCCACCCTCCGGAGGCTGTCTTTTCAAGGAAAGACAGCCTTTTTCATTCTATCTTGCCTTTAAAAGAAGCGCGGAAAGTCTCCCAGGAGGTGTCACTGAAGGCGTCCTCCCCGAAATAGTGAAGGATCGCTTCAAACTCTTTCGCCTGTTGGTACCCGGGAACAACCGTCATCAATTGCCCTTTCTCATTCAGAAAGACATACGAAGGATATGACATCTTACCGCGCAACAGCTCAATGGCAAGCTGATGTGCAGAACGGCTGCCCGTAGGAGAGGGATTCACAAAAGTCTGGCCGTCGATCACTACGGTATCTTTCATCTCCGCATTCATCTTGACACAATAGAAATGGTCGTTCATGTACTTCGCGATCTCGGGATTCATAAATGTCGTCGCATCCATCTTCTTACACCATCCGCACCAGTTGGTATATACATCCACGATGGTCTTTTTGGGCTTCTTTTTATTCAGATTATAGGCTTCGGAAAAACTCATCCATTTGATCTTCGAGACAGGCTCAGAAGGTTGAGCTTCCGGTTGTGCGGTTTGTGCAGCGGCCGGAAAATAACCGAACAAGAGACTTGTAAACAGGATAATGGGAACAAGGATGCGTGACATAGACATGGTTTTAATACAAAAGTAAGGTCTTTACGGAACATGACACGAAAAAACGCCCCGGAATTCGTTAAATATTGTTAATGTCATCGTTCGGAATGACGCTCGATCTCACGGCTGATATCCTTCTGCTTCAGGGTTTCACGTTTGTCGTATGAATGTTTCCCTTTCGCCAGCGCAATGGTCAGTTTGGCAAGTCCCCGCTCGTTGATGAATAATTCGATCGGGATGATGGTCAATCCTTTTTCTTTGACCTTGGTCAGCAGCTTTTTCAGCTCTTTCTTCGTGAGAAGAAGCTTGCGGTCACGTTTGGGATCATGATTGTAATGGGTGCCCATCGTGTATTCGGCAATATGCATGTTGCGAACAAAGAGCTCAGTGCCGGTGAAGGAACAATAACCATCCACGATGGAAGCTTTCCCATCGCGGATGGATTTGATCTCAGTCCCGGTGAGTTGTATCCCCGCTGTGAATTCCTGCAGCAGGAAATACTCGTGATGAGCCTTTTTGTTTTTTATGCTGATTTTTTGCTCTGCCATACCGGATTTTCTCTCCGGCTGCAAAGTAACGATTTTTTTTCAGAGCCGGAGGGTAATTCCTGCCATCAGGTTGATGGGCGCCTGCGGAAACCAGCCCGTCGATTCGTAAGTGGTCCCATCAAGGATGTAAGGATACACCCAGCCGTTCGATTCATATTCTTCGTTAAAGATATTGCCGATCGTCACCTGGAAACCCACTTCCTTGAAAAATTTCGTCGGGATGACGTATTCGAAACCCAGGTTGTTGACAAACCATGGATCGAGGGAACGGCTTTTATCGGAGGTGTTGTCAATGTATTGTCTCCCGATGTATTTTGATGAAAACGATAGTGTAAGTCCCTTCACCGGCATATACCGGATGATGCTTCCGATATTGAGATCGGGCGAGAAGGAGATGTCGGTTTCACCCAGATACGTCGCCACCTGGCCCAGATAGTTCCAGTCGGCATCATAGTTGTCGGTATAGGCGGTGAAATCCGGTATCTTGTTTCGGCTGAAGGCTGCGGTAACATCCCAGTTGAGTGATTTCATCAGGGTGACTCCTGCCGAGACCTCGATTCCGGCCCTGTAGCTTTCCGGTACGTTAACCATGATGGCTTCTCCCACATTGTTGATCTCTCCCGTCAGGGTCAGCTGGTTATGATATTTCATGTAATACAGGTTGACGCTGCCCCGGAAGGGATGCGCCTGATAGGAATAGCCCAACTCATAATCGTACAGGGTTTCGTAAGTGGGCGTACGACCGGGATCTGCATCTTTGTAGTTATTCCGGCTGGGCTCGCGATTGGCCATTCCGAACGAACACCAGGCATGTTGCTGCTTGTTGATGTCGAAATAAAGACCGGCTTTCGGGTTGAAAAAGTCGAACTGATGAGATTGATCCAATGACCTCAGATCATCGAGTGTCCCATCCAGGTCATATCCCACATGACGGTATTGCAGGTCGCCAAAGAGGTTCAGCTTGCCCCAAAGAGTATAAATGCCTTTCAGGTAGATGTTAAAGTCTTTCTTGTCGCCTGTGCTGTAATACCAGTTCCGCTCATTGTTGCCATCGGAAGCGTACTGTGCCCAGATTACTTTGCCGTAATGCCGTCCTTCGTAGCGGTTCCATCCGCCGCCCAACACCATTTTCAGTTTGTCTTTCAATTGGTAGTTCGAGGAGAAGGTGATGCCGTAAAAGTCGTTGTCGAGATATTTCCGGTTCACCAGGTCGGTTTCGGTGATGGTGTCGTTGCCGATGATGACATTCTGCAGACCATATTCTTCAAAAGACTTGTCTTCTTTATAGTTTTCGTAGTACCCGAAGCCTTTGGTATAGAAAAGGGAGGCGTTAAGATTCCACCCGGGAGCTATTTTCTGCGAGAACACCATGGCATAGTGATCCTGTTGAAAGTCGTCGATTTGATTTTTGTAATAATGGATGTTTCCGTTGTCATCATAATACATCCCGGCAGGATTAAAGGTCCGGTTGGTTTTCAGGCTGTCGGCAGGCACGCCTTCCCAGGCCTGGTATGTGACTTCCTTTCCCGAGAAGGTGATGAGGCGGAGGGTGGTATTCTTGCCGTAGTATCCGCCCGAGAGGTAGTAGGAGCGAAGGTCGGAAGAGGCCCGGTCAATATAGCCGTCGGAGGTGAGGAAGGAAACACGGCCGTCGACCGTAAAGTTTTTTCCGAAGGTGCCGGTGCCAAAGCTCGCTGATCCGCGTGCGGTGCCGTAAGAGCCGCCGCTCACCGACAGTTCGCCGTAAGGATCCGGCTGATGAGTGGTGGTTTGGATGTTCAGGGTCGCCCCAAAGGCGCCGGAACCGTTAGTAGATGTCCCTACCCCGCGTTGTATCTGTATGTCGGTGGTAGAGGAGGCGATATCGGGAATGTCTACAAACCATACTCCCTGCGTTTCTGCATCGTTGAGCGGAATACCGTCGATGGTGACATTGATACGGGTCAGGTCGGTGCCCCTGATGCTCATTCCCGTATAACCTACACCGGTGCCGGCATCAGAGGTAACCACGACCGATGGGGTGTTCTGAATGATGTAGGGAATATCTTTCCCTAAATTGGCCTTCTCAATATCTTTCTTTGTAAGTGTAGAATAAGCTACCGGGTATTTTTCACCGGCTCTTGTGGCAGTAATATTGACTTCTTCTCCCAAAATGGCGGCTTCCTGAAGGTCGATGCTGATAACGGTGTCTTTCGTCAGGGAAAGTGTCCGGGTGACGGTCTGAAAGCCGATGAACGAGACTTTCAGGTCGTACGTCCCTTTCTTCAGCACAGGAAACTGAAAGTGACCGGAGGCATCCGTGACTTCCGTGAGAAAGGTGTTTTCGATGATAACATGTGCGCCGGGCAGGGGAGTGGCCCCCTGTTTTTCGGTGACGGTTCCGGATAACCGGACTTGCGACCAGGCCAGGGAGGGTACGATGGCCAGCAGCAAAAAGAAAATTTTTTTCATTGTTTTTTGAGTTAGGAACAACATACGTCATCCTTCTCAATAGAGGAAAAGTCGGTGGATGGTAATTCATCTTCCCTACGCCGGCATTGCCCGGATCAGGTTATAAGAGTATGATCTCAGCCCTTGTTTTTAAGGCACCCCTATTGGAATTCTGAGGCAAAGGTATAGCTTTTTTTTACCGGGTTGAACATGGCCGTCGTTTTTTTGCCTTTTTACCCGTCAGTGAGTTTCTGTTTATCCTATCTTTACAACATGAAAATCCTGATCATTAACGGCCCTAACCTGAATCTGCTCGGACAACGTGAGCCCGGTATTTACGGAACGGAAAGTTTTGAATCGTACCTGAAGAAATTAAGAAAGCAATATCCCCAGGTCACGCTCGATTATTATCAGACCAATATTGAAGGGGAGATCGTGGATGTATTGCAGAAGGCCGGTTTCGTTTATGATGGAGTGATTCTGAATGCAGGAGGGTACACGCATACTTCGGTAGCCATCGCTGATGCGATAAGGGCTATCCGCACTCCTGTCGTGGAAGTCCATATCTCTAACATCTTTTCCCGCGAGACGTTCCGGCATGATTCGTTACTCTCACCGGCAGTAAAAGGGATTATCACCGGTTTCGGCCTTGAGTCGTACCGGCTTGCGATAGAGAGTTTCCTGACAACTCTCTGAAATACTACTTTCTGAAAAACTTCGAGGGATCCAGGTCCGTAAACCGCTTTTTTCTCAGCAGGTAATAGTCCCAGACAATGCATCGTTGGTAGATGAGCCGGGTACAACCGCGTTTCAGCGTCTTCCTCTTTTCCCGGAGTCTGGGCAGAGAGGCGTAGAAGCTGCCGTGCGCCTTTACTACGGCCCAAAAATCCTTAAATCCGGCTTCCAGCAGAAACTTGAAGGCGGCCAGGGCATCCAGGATCAGTCTGACAGCAAAGGTTACGAACAACCGGTGGGACGGCAGGTTTTTATACAAGAGGAAAAAGTTATTCCGGAAATTCAGGTAAGTCTTTCTCCAGGAGACCTTGGGAAGGGTTCCGCCACCGATATGATATACCGTTGAACGAGGGCAATACTTTACCTTGTACCCTTCATTATGGAGCCGCCAGCAGAAGTCTATCTCCTCCATGTGCGCGAAAAAATCATCATCAAGCCCGCCCAGTGAATGGTAGAGATCGGCTCTCACGAACATGCAAGCCCCCGATGCCCAGAAAATATCATCTTCATCATCATACTGTCCGTGATCTTCCTCGATAGTGGTAAAGAGCCTTCCGCGACAAAAGGGATATCCGTATTTATCAATGAATCCTCCGGCTGCGCCGGCATATTCAAACTTATTCCTTTCATGATAGGATAAGATCTTGGGCTGACAAGCTCCGATCATCGGGTCGCGTTCCATCATATCGATCACCGGCGTGAGCCATCCCTCCGTCACTTCAATATCGGAATTCAGTAACACATAGTAGGTGGCTTCAATCTGCCGGAGCGCCTGATTATAACCCGTGGAGAACCCGCCGTTGGAAGGATTCAGGATGACCTCCACTTCCGGGAACCGCTCTCTGACCAACTCAACCGATCCGTCGGTGGAGGCATTGTCTGCAACAACGATCCGTGCCTGTCCCGAACTATGAAGGATCAGAACCGGTAAGAATTGTTCCAGGAATTTTTTCCCGTTCCAGTTTAATATGACTACTGCTGTCTGCATAAAAAAGGTGTGTAAATGTAAAGAAAATTCACACACCTCGTTTTTATATTAGTTCAACGGATGATCATCAATACGGGAGTGTCCAGAAATCGTTTGACTGGTCGCCCCATACCGATTCAACATCAGTATTCTGAATATCAACGGCCGGAGAGATTTTATTCCGGAGGAAAACCTGCCATTGCGGATAACTCACTTCACCGGTGGCATCGGAATGCAATAACGAAAAGTCGTTTGTTACTAAGTCTTCCGTGTAGAAAACGAACTTCTTGTTCCGCTGGCTCTTTAACGTATAATAATGCCAGATTTCATAAGGGTAAGTATTGGGTTCGGTGTACGCAGTCGATCTGACATTGGGCGGCCCGTATTCCAGATACACCCGTCCGCGGTCGGTATCATATCCTTTCCTGAACTTGGTGCCGAAGCTGTTCTGAACTTTTTGGACTTCCAGTTTATAAGCTAGCCAGGCTGAGGATGGGTAAGTGGGGTTGCGTTGTTCCCAAAAGCTCAGGAAAAACTGTTGCAGCAGTTTCAGATCGGCTGTTTTCAGGTTTTGATCGATGAACAATATTTCCATACCGCCTGAGATAGGCCTGGTTGAACGGATATATTCCCTCAGGGTGTCGATGTTGGTGATCGAATCAACAAACGTATTGGCCGTGTTCAGGGAAGAATATTGGGAAATGGAGGCTACTACCCTGGGGTTGCTTCGCTGGATGAAAACCCGGTTGGACACTACAACTTCATTTTTCTGGTTGCGTGCTTCAACTACCAGGTTGTAGTTCCCTGATGCCAGTGAGGCAACGTTGATGGTATAAAGTATGACATTGACAGGTTTCGCCACCTCTTTTCTGACAATGGCAAAATCATTCAGTTTGAAGCCTGTTTCCACCGGTTCTAGGAAGCAGGAGATAAGAAATTTCTGATCTGACGGAATGACTTTATCCATGTTGTAAATCTCTCCGTAGAAGGTAAGCTGTTGTTCCTGTTCCGGGATGAAGGAAAAGACATAAGGAACCATATCCTGACCGCTTTTTGAAAGGATCGACGGAGATACAGTAGGCTTATAGGATTTTACCAACTCGATGCCCGAAATGGATGGCTTGTCTGCGGGAAAATCGACGACAATATCCTGGGTGTAAGGCTGGGCTTTGGTTTCTTTATTATTGTCCGACAACTTCACTTCAAAAGAATAGGTCCCGTTTTCCAGCTGGAATCGCTGCTGATCCAGAAAATTGAAGTTGAGCTTACTGGTGTCCGAAATTGTCGGACTATGCAGCTGGTATTTTTTAAAAGCCTTGATCTGACCGTCTTTTGAGAAAGTCATGACGATGTTTACCGTTGCCTGGAATTTCCCGTCTTCAATGGGAATAAATTTTACGCTGTTTCCGGCGACGGTCAAATAGGTTTCTATATAAGGACCTTCGGGCGAGTTAAAGGTAGAGTAGTTAAGATATGCCCAAAGACCACGCCCTTCGGTCAGTAGTGGAATGACCGAAAGAAAAAGTAAAATGGAAAGGATCTTTTTCATGATGAAAGTTATGTCAACATTATACAAAACAAAAGTACGAATAAAAGGCCCGGTTTCATTTGTTAATCGATGAATTTGTTCTTTTAGTCTGTGACCGGAAAGAAAAATTAAACAATCATGCACCCCTTGCCAGGTCCGGAAAAAGTATTACTTTTGCGCCCGGAGAGATGGCAGAGCGGTCGATTGCGGCGGTCTTGAAAACCGTTGACCTGCGAGGGTCCGGGGGTTCGAATCCCTCTCTCTCCGCCAAATAGTGGAGACAAATCAGTATCCATATTTCCTGTAACCCATTCACTGGAGAGATGCCAGAGCGGTCGAATGGGGCGGTCTCGAAAACCGTTGACCCCCTTACCGGGGTCCCAGGGTTCGAATCCCTGTCTCTCCGCCTCGATAATGCCGCCCTCAGGCGGCATTATTTTTACAAATAGCTCAAGGATGGAAATAGCATAACAACCCCGATCAGGGCTGTTCATTGTTCGCCGGGATTTACTGCCTGGCTAGGGCAAATTTGTACCAGATCTTATAGGTCTTCGATTGATCCTGTGAGCCCATCCCTTCGGGGGAGCCACCAGGGCCACCGCCTTGCATGCCTCTGCCACCGGGCCCGCCACCCTGCATACCGCCGCCCTGCATGCCACTACCCCCGGGGTTGCCGCCCGGCATTCCTCCGCCTCCCTGATGGTCGCCTTGCATGGTCGGAGGAGGAGCGTCTGCGCCATTGCCGCTACCTGAACTGGTCACCGAAAAACCCAGGCAGAAACAATCCGATTGCCAGGGATCCTTGGGGAAAGCGTTTAACGGGATCATGACTTCTACGATCAGAGCCCCGGTGGAGTCGGTGGAAATTGCCGCCCTGAAATCCCGATCCATGGGGTCCTGGGGAACACCGGTGTGATCACCTTCCCGGAATCCTTCCAACTTTATACCGACCGCGGAATTCATCGCATGGCTCCTCAATACCGGACGGTCACTCCCCGGGGCTCCCGGACCATGTCCCATAGACATGGGAGATCCGCAAGTGAGCTGGACCGAACATGCTTCCTTCTTCTTCCCCTCCGGATTGAGCCGAATTACAAGTCCGTCGTGTAAAATAGCAGATTGTTCCGATGGGTCCAGCACTTGCAGACAAATAAAGAGATGCGAGTTGTCGTTGGCAGCAGCATAAAACACTTTCGCATCAAAACGACAATAGAACATCCGGGATGACCAGTCAGCACAGCTCCCGTCAATAATCAGATCCGTCTTATACCATGAAGGAACTTCGGTTTTGTTTCCTCCGTCAACACCCGTCTTCATGGCCTTTCCTCCCAAAGGGATGATGTAGCATCCGAAGATGAGGATCGAAATAATAACCCGCACTTTCATTTTCATTGATTTACCGGCATATCCTCCGAACTTCCGGTATAAAAGTAGATATAACTTCAGAGTCTGCTCATGAAAATGGATGAAGGACGGAGAAATGACGACAGTTCGCAAATTTTCAATGATGAATGAGGTTGTTTTGTAGCTTTGAAGTCATGAAAAATTCTTGTGAATGGCCTTCGGATGATCGGCTGATGATCCGGTATCATGATGAAGAATGGGGCGTCCCGGTACATGATGACCGGAAACATTTCGAGTACATCGTTCTGGATTCCTTTCAGGCAGGGTTAAGTTGGAAAACAATCCTCCATAAACGGGAGAACTTTCGAAAGGCCTTCGATGATTTCGATTATCGCCTGATCGTGAAGTACGATGAAGAAAAGATCACTTCATTGCTCGGGGATGCTGGGATTATTCGCAACAAGGCCAAGATCCTGGCTACGGTGAACAATGCCGGGCGATTCATGGAGGTGCAGCGCGAATTCGGTTCTTTCGACCACTATATCTGGAAGTTTGTGAACCATGAACCAGTATTGAACCACTGGAAAAAATTGGCTGAATTGCCACCCCGTTCATTCGAATCGGACAATATGAGCAAAGACCTGGTAAAACGCGGCTTTAAGTTCGTGGGCAGTACCATTTGTTATGCATACATGCAGGCAGCCGGCATGGTGAATGATCACCTGGTTCACTGTTACCGATATCGGGAACTGAAGTGATCAGACGATCCGGTTTTTCTCCAGGAAATCAAAGAAATCTTTCCGGTACTTATTACCAATAGGGATTTTATGCGATCCGATGGTGACGACAGTCCGTTCAACCTGGTCAATTTTATCCACAGGGATGATAAAGGATTTGTGGATCCTTTTGAAACGGCTTGACGGAAGGGCTTTTTCCATCCTCGAAAAGCTCATCAGGGTCATGATACGCGAGTTTTCGAGATGAATACGAAGGTAATCTTTCATCCCTTCAATGAAAATGATATCCGCTAACCGTACTTTCTGCATCTGGTAATCGGCTTTTACAAAGATGAAATCATTGTCGGGAAGTTCTTCTGCCGGGACGGCAACCGTGGTTACTGACTCTGCCTCCGCCATCATTTCGGCCGCTACTTTGTCCACTGCCTTGATAAACCTTTCGAACGAGATAGGCTTCAACAGGAAATCCGTCACATCCAGTTCATACCCTTTCAGCGCATACTTGTCATACGCGGAAGTAATGATGATCCGGGGCCTGTTTTTCATGATTTCCAGCATCTGGATCCCCGTCAGTTTTTCCATCTGGATATCAAGAAAAACCAAGTCGATAGGATGTGAATGAAGAAATACCATGGCCTCCAGCGCATTCTCGAAAGTGCCTTCACATTGCAATAGGGTCATCCTTTCAAAATAGCCGGTCAGCTTTTCCACTGCCAATGGCTCATCATCCACTACAATACAACGGATCTTCATTCTGTGTCTATTTCAAGGGAGATGACAAAACGGTCGCCTTCTTTTGTAACCTCCAGTTTATGCTTTTCAGGATAAATCAGTTCGAGCCGTTTACTTACGTTCGTCAGCCCGATACCCGGTCCGATATGGTTGTTCCCATAACCATTTCCTTCGAAGTAATTCCATACATCAAGCCTGATTTTTCCGGATGTGACGGAGAGGTCGATGGAAATTCCCGGTACCAGTTCCCGGTGAGTTCCATGCTTGAAGGCATTCTCCACAAATGGCACAAAAAGCATGGGCGCAATAAGGATTCCCTCCATATTACCGGTCTTCTGATAACGGATAAACCCGGTGTTCTTATACCGTAACCGTTGGAGATCAATGAAACTTTCGAGGTAGTCCACTTCTTTTTGCAACGGTACTTTTTCCGTATCCGATTCATAAATGAAATACCGCATGATGCCCGAAAGTTTCATCACCGAGTCGGAGGCTTTATCAGGATCCTTCCTGATCAGGACATCGATGTTGTTCAGGGTGTTAAACAGAAAATGCGGGTTCACCTGCGACTTCAGCAGCGCCAGTTCGCTTTTTCTGTTCTGGATCTCCAGGTCAGCTTTTCCCTGCTGGCTCTCCAACCATTGCTTCAGCAGTTTAATTGTGGAAGCAAGCAATACCACGAATCCGATGGAAATATATAACCCGAAAGCTTCTCCTGATAAATAGTGTAGTTGGCTTTTCCATTTAACAAAATCGGGATATACCCAGGGATACATCACATAATAGTTGATGGTCCATTCAATGACCACCACGATGGAAAAGGAAATGAACAGAAAGAGGACAAAACTGAAAAAACGTTTTTTCAGCAGGTACTTCGGAATCAGCAAGTAGAGAATGAAGTAAGTAAAAAGTATGTCAACCGGCAGGGTCCCGAGCAACAATTGAGTAACTTTCAGATACGCTTCTCCTTTTCTGATACCAAAAACGAAGGTAAAGAAGCCGACGATGAATATCCAGAAGATGACATGACTCAATATTCTCGTCCATTTTTTCTGTATTAAGGGTTTGTATGGCACAGGTCTGTTCTTTTTCATCCCAATAATACAAAAAAGAGAAGAATAATATCCGGTCTTTCGACCAATTGTCAATCAGACATTATCAAAATGGAGGTTTTATAGAGGACCGTTCAGTGGTTGAATAAGGTTGAATTGCCCGGTTGAAAAGGGTCATGCAACGAGGAACCGTATCGGCTGAACGGATCGGAATAAAAAGGACCCTGCCCGTTCATGTAATTGAAACCGGCTTCTATGGTTGCATTTTCCCCCAGCCGGTATTGCAAATCCATCGACATTCCTTTAAAACCGGTGGTCATGTATGGGTTTGAAGATGTGCTCCCGGTGAGGGGGACATCGGCATACAGGGATCCGTTGAGCAGCAGGTTTTTGCTCAGCAGGTATTGTCCCGTAACGTATACTAATGCTTGTGAATAGATCCCGCTGTATCCTTTATCCGATTCCATCAAATACCAGGGCTTATATCCCGAGAGGGTAGTGCTGACCACACTGATTCCCGCCGTAACGCTGAACCGGTTGGAAGAATTCCACGTTACGTGCGGGGAGACAAACGTGCTGAATTCGGAGCCATATCCCTTGGAAAAGGCAGCCATGGAGCCCAGTTGAACGCCATAGTCCCATTTTTTGACGGTTGGGCGGGAGATGGCGCTTGACGGTGCACTATCTGTCACCTCAACCTGTGCCAAACAGGTCAATGAAAGAATCACGGCCGGCAAGAATAGCAAGAGTCTCTTCATCTCAGCGTACTCCGGTTCAGGGGAGGAAGGTGATGTTGTCTTTGGCTGTTATCTTTTCACAATAATGACAGCAAAGCTTGAGGTCAGTTTTATCCACCACATCAAACCGGGTAGGGATAGGTTCATAATTGGTGATGCAGTTCGGATTAAAACATTTCACAATGTTTTCGACTTTGTCGGGAACCGTGATCTTTTTTTTCTCCACCACCGCGTAATTCTTGATCATGATCATGGTGGCCGACGGCGCCACGAGCGCGATCTTGTTGATTTCGTCGGGGGCGAAATATTTGTTTTTTACTTTGATGATCCCTTTGGTGCCCATTTTCCGGCTTTCGAGGTTCGTCCCAAACAGTACCTGGTTATCGATTTCTGAAAGGTTCAATATCCTGATTACCTGAAAAACGCTGGAGGAGGGGATATGGTCGATGACAGTTCCATTCTCGATGGCTGAAACTTTCAATTCTTTTCGTAATACTTCTTTTTCCATTTTCTTCGGATTTAATTATTCGACAACGCCCAGGATTGATGCAAGGATGGCCTGGCGGACATATACTCCGTTGAGTGCCTGGGTGAAGTAATATGCTTCCTTGTTGTGGTCCACATCAACATTGATCTCATTGACGCGAGGTAGTGGATGGAGGATCTTTAAGTTAGGTTTAACGCCTTCGAGCATGTTGCTTCGCAGGATATACGAGTTCTTCACTTTTTCATATTCCATGGGATCAGAGAACCGTTCTTTCTGGATTCGGGTCATATAAAGAATGTCCACGTTGGGGAGAGCGTCAAGGATGTCGACATATTGGTGATATTCCAGGTTTTTCTCTTTAATGTGGATTTTTACTGAGCCGGGAAGTTTCAGTTCTTCCGGAGAAACGAGGTGAAAAGTAGTGTGATAATTGCACATGGCCATCACCAGTGAATGCACGGTACGTCCGTACTTCAGGTCCCCGACGAAAGCGATGTTCAGGTTGTCGAGGGTTCCTTGTGTTTTCCGGATGGAATAAAGGTCCAGCAGGGTTTGAGTAGGATGTTGGTTAGCTCCGTCGCCGGCATTGACGATAGGCACGGTAGCTACCTCACTGGCATAGCGTGCACTCCCTTCACGGGGATGTCGCATGATGATGATGTCGCTGTAGTTGGAAACGATCTTGATCGTATCGGCCAGTGATTCCCCTTTCTGGGTGCTGGTGCTGGATGTATCGGAAAATCCGATGACCCGTGCGCCCAGGCGTGAGGCGGCGCTTTCGAAACTTAGCCTGGTACGTGTACTGGGTTCAAAAAAGAGAGTGGCGACGACATAGTCTTCCAGAATGCGTTGCCTGGGGTTCTTTTCAAAAGCTCCTGCCAGGTCAAGGATCCGGAGATGCTCTTCGCGCGTGAAATCATTGATGGAAACTAAACTTCTGTTTTTCATTGAACTCGTTTTTGAAGATAACAAAAATAAAAAAAAGGCCGTTGCTGAGCGACGGCCTTTTTAAACTATTTGGTTTTGATTTTTTGTTTTTTGAGAAAATCGGAGAGGATTCCTTCAAGGTCGGGAGTCCCGATTTCCTGGAGGTCATAGTACACTCTCGTGTTCGGTTTTTTGATCTTGATCACGCGGTTAAGGTCGATGGGAGTTCCGATAACGATGGAATCGCACTGTACCTTATTAATGGTGGCTTCGAGGTCTTTCACCTGCTGATCACCGTAACCCATGGCGGGAAGCAAAGTGCCGATGTTCGGGTAAAGTCTGAACGTTTCGGCCAGTTTTCCGACAACATAAGGACGAGGATCAACCAGTTCGGCAGCGCCATATTTCTGGGCAGCTACGATACCGGCTCCGATCTTCATTTCACCGTGGGTAAGTGTGGGACCGTCTTCGATGACGAGCACTTTCTTACCGCGGATGAGAGAAGGATCATCTACGCTGATGGGGGAAGCAGCATCAACCACAATAGCTGTCGGGTTGACTTTCTGAATGTTTTGACGAACCGTGTTGATGTTCTCAGCGCATGCGGAATCGATCTTGTTCAGAACAACCACATCGGAGATTCTCAGGTTCACTTCACCGGGATAATAACTTACTTCAGCGCCCGGACGATGGGGATCGGCAACCGTGATCATCAGGTCGGGTTTATAGAAGGGGAAGTCGTTGTTACCACCATCCCACAGGATAACATCACAACCATTGGGATCTTTTTCGGCAGCGCGAAGGATTGCTTCGTAATCAACCCCTGCATAAATGACATTGCCTCTGACAACATGCGGTTCATACTCTTCCATCTCTTCGATGGTGCATTTGTGCTTGGCAAGATCTTCAACAGTGGCAAAACGTTGTACTTTCTGTTCAACCAGGTCGCCATAAGGCATCGGGTGACGGATAGCCACAACTTTAAGCCCTTTTGCCATCAAAACTTCAATGATCTTCCGGGAAGTCTGGCTTTTGCCACATCCTGTACGGGTTGCGCAAACAGCGATCACGGGTTTGGTGCTCGTAACCATGGTGTCACGGGGTCCCAGCAGGACAAAGTTTGCACCACAGGCGTTCACCAGGGCGCTCATGTTCATGACTCTTTTGTAAGGAACGTCGCTGTATGCAAAGTTGCAGACATCGACTTTAAATTTTTTAATGAGTTCCGGAAGTTCCGATTCGGCATAAATGGGGATGCCATTGGGATAGAGGTTACCGGCAAGCTCGGCCGGGTATTTTCTCCCGTAAATGTCGGGAATCTGTGCGGCGGTAAAAGCAACTACGTTGAAATCGGGATTACCTCTGTAATAGGTATTAAAATTGTGGAAATCCCTCCCGGCCGCTCCAATAATGATCACGTTTTTTTTCATTCTGATCTCCTTTATAATGATTGGTTTGGAAGTTCTGTTTGGTTATTTTTTTACAAAATTACGCTTTTTTAACGAACTGGCAAATTCTGTGAAGCGCGAATATATTTCTTAGTTTCAGAAATCCCGTACCTTTGCCCGAAACAATGCTATTCATGATTGAAGAACGGATCGCCGTGACATGTTGCGAGGCAGTGAAAAACCTGTACGGCAAGGAGATCGACACTACATCAGTATCCATTCAGAAAACAAAAAAGGAATTTGACGGTGATTTTACCATCGTCGTTTTTCCCTTTTCCCGGCTCTCATCAAAATCGCCGGAAAATACGGCCCGTGAAATCGGAGCTTATATGGAAAACGCCCTCGAAGAGATTGACTCCTTCAATGTCATCAAGGGCTTCCTGAACCTTTCCCTGAAAGAATCATACTGGACCTTCTTCCTGAAAGAACAGCATCAACAAGAGCATTTCGGATTACACCCGGAGAAAAAGGTGCCGCCTGTGGTTCTGGAGTTTTCTTCTCCCAATACCAACAAACCGCTTCACCTGGGACATGTCCGGAATAACCTCCTCGGGTTTTCCCTGTCACGGATACTGGCAGCCAACGGTTACAAGGTGGTGAAAGCCAACCTGGTTAACGACCGTGGCATTCATATCTGTAAATCCATGCTCGCTTATGTGAAATGGGGCGGAGGAGAAACACCGGAATCTTCCGGTATGAAAGGTGATCACCTGGTCGGTAAGTACTATGTCATCTTCGATAAATATTATAAAGAAGAGGTCCTCGGATTGATGGAGAAGGGGCTTGTTGAAGAAGAAGCGATGCGACAGGCGCCACTGATCCTGGAAGCACGTGATTACCTGCGTCGCTGGGAGGCGAAAGACCCCGAAATCATTGGTCTGTGGCGGAAAATGAACGGATGGGCCTACCAGGGTTTCGATACAACGTATAACCGGCTTGGCGTCTCTTTCGATAAAGTTTACTATGAAAGCGAAACCTATCTCCTCGGGAAAAAACTGGTGGAGGAAGGTCTTGAAAAGAAGGTGTTTTTTCGTAAAGACGATGGAAGCGTGTGGATCGATCTGACTTCATCAGGACTCGATCAAAAACTGCTCCTTCGCTCCGATGGCACTTCTGTTTATATCACTCAGGATATCGGCACGGCACAACTCCGGTACGACGATTTTCATCCTTCAAAAATGATCTATGTCGTCGGAAATGAACAGAATTATCATTTCGATGTGCTGAAACTGATCCTTGATAAACTGGGGAAAGATTATGCCGGCAAAGTGTTCCATCTCTCGTATGGCATGGTTGACCTGCCCGAAGGTCGTATGAAATCGAGGGAAGGTACGGTGGTGGATGCCGATGACCTGATGGACGAGATGTATGCAACGGCTGAAGAGACAACCCGGGAGCTGGGGAAAGTCAATGATTTCCCCGAAGAGGAGGCTCGCCAGCTTTTCTCTGTTCTTGGTCTTGGCGCCCTGAAGTATTTTATTCTGAAAGTCGATCCACGGAAAAACATGCTCTTCGATCCCAAAGAATCTATCGATTTTAACGGCAACACAGGACCCTTTATCCAGTATACTTACGCCCGCATTCGCTCCCTCTTGAAAAAAGGCGCCGAAAACGGGTACCTGACTTCCGACTCTTTGGCCGGGCCTGATGAGGGGAGCTTGCTGAAGCAGGAAAAAGAGGTGCTGCGGATCATTTACCAGTTCCCTGCTGTGGTTGAAGAGGCCGGTACAGAAATGAGCCCCGCTCTCATTGCCAATTATGTGTACGAGCTGGCAAAAGAATACAATACCTTCTACCAGGAAATTCCTGTCTTAAAGGAAGAAGCGAAGGAGAAAGTCATGCTTCGCCTGTTGTTATCGGAGATGACCGGAAATGTTATCCGCTCTGCCATGTATTTGTTGGGGATCGATGTCCCCGAAAGAATGTAGAGGTCCCGCTCAGGGCTTTTTTACCAGTTTGATGTTGGCTGTTCCTTGTCTGGTAACAGCTTTAAGGAGATAGATGCCTTCGGAAAGGTCGCTGATATCTATCGCTTCACTGTTTCCCGATAATACCTGTCTCCCCCATGAATCGAAAATGCTGACGGCGGTCACCGGCGTGTTGCTCTTCAGGTGAACGAGGCCTGATGCCGGGTTAGGGAAGATCATGATGGCTGCCGGTTCCTTTTCCCCGGCTCCAACTCCGACCACATTCATGGTAACAGGAAGGTCGGCCTGAGGCTCCTGTGGATCATTGTTAACAAATCGCAGGGTGGCATGGTATTCGCCCATCTCCAGCCCGGAGGCATTCATCATGACATCGACATCCCCGGTAACGCCTGGTCCCAGCGTATCATTTTTGGGGGAAACCGACAGCCATTGAAGGGCAGGCATCCCCACGAGGTTTGCCCGGATGTTCCAGTTATAGGTAAAACCCTGCCAATCGGATAAATGCTTCCAGCCGTCTCCCGTGTTCAGAAAATCACCGTTGGGATTGTTGGGACCTGCATCAACACCGGGGATGTAAATGCCGGGATCGTTCTGCGTAAAAGTGTATCCCACCCACAGATCCTCTCCGGTCACCAGTACCGGGTTGGTAAGCGGGATCGTGTCCCATCCTCCTCCTTCAGGAATAAACGATTGGGTGGTGAGAAGAATCCCGGGCTGGTTGGCGTCTCCCATGCCGAAGATCCGCACCGTCCAAAGGGTTGAATCGGCATTCAGGTTATCCACGTACACTTCCACGGAAGTCAGCATCATCCCGGCAACAGGCAGGGTCATGGTATTGGGATAGCGGGCGGCCACTGTGACCGTGACCGGGGGAGCGCTCCAGCCGATCGAGATGTAGTGATCGCCATCGTAGTGCAATTTCATCGTTGAGTCGGCATCCTGCTTACCCTCATAGATAATGTTGATGTCATACACGAGATCCGTAATCCCGGTATTACTGACTTCCGCAGCGCGGTTTACAGTAGTTCCCTGCTCTACGCAAGCCTCGATGGCGACCGGTGATAATTGTATGGAAGGATAGGCGCCGGTGGACAGTTTCTGAAAGAAAACATTGTCCAGGAAGCATTGCGGCGCCTCGTTGGAACCGGATACGGCGTAGGCTCCGAAGTTTACGTTGCCCAGCTGGCTGATGCCGGAGGTATAGTAAATCTGGTAACTGAATGGCCAGTTATGAACGAAGGTTCCGTTGATATATAAACTGATGTAATCGGCGTCCAGATCTATGTATTGTTTCACTTCAAACCAGGTGTTTTTGGGATAAGTACCGTAAAAGGTTGCGTCCCCGGTCATCAGTTCAAAAGTGCCATCTGCCCTGAAAAAAACCTGCATGGCATATTCGACTCCCGGAGACTCAAAATGCTGAATGTTGTAATAACCGCATTTTCCTGTTTCCACGTACATCTGCCACGATAATTCATAGGCTCCTGAGAATCTGTCTCCAAGCAGGAGCAAGGCATCGGAAGGGCCGCCCGTAGTGTCGATGGAAGCCGATTTTAATCCGGAATATGCTGTCAGACCTGAAATACGGAGGTCCTCACTACTGCCGGGTACGCCTGACCAGGTAGCCCACCACGATGGGTTTTCGACTCCCAGAAAGCTGTTTAGCGGATAGGTTTCCATATCATCCTGATAGAGGATTGTCTGGCTGAAACATGGGAGGATACCAAAAACAGTGATGATAAAAAGGAACCATTTTTTCATGATGAAGAGGGATTGAATCAGGGATACGGGATTAAAAGTACGACAAGTATGGGGCAAATGAAAGCAAAAAAAAAGGTGTCCCCGGGAAGGAGACACCTTTTTATAAGTTCCGTAAGGACTATTTCTTGATGAATTTGGAGTTGACAGTACCCTTATCGGTAATGGTCTGGATGAAATAAACACCCGTTGAGAAATTGCTGACATTGATGCTGGTCGATGTTCCGGTGTAAACGAGTTTGCCAGTGAAATCAGTGATGGTGATTCCGTTGATCTTGTCGTTTGCAATGACATTGATAACATCAGCTGCAGGATTCGGGTAAACAGCTACACCCAGTTTGCTGTTTTCGCCCATACCAACACCGGCTACGGTAAAGGTTACGGGGACATCAACTGCGGGGTTAATGGGGTCGTTGCTGAGGAATCTCATGGTAGCGGTATAAGTACCGATAGCCAGGTCAGCAGCATCGCAGGTTACTTCAGCAGCAACACTGTCACCGGGAACGATAGTACCGGAGGTGGGGTTGATGGTGAGCCACTGTGAGATCACATCACCTTCCAGGTTGGCACGGATGTTCCAGTTGTAAGGCAGGTTCGGGTTGCTGGAGAGATGACTCCAACCTACTCCGGTGCTAATGAAGTCTCCGTTAGGATCGTTCGGACCTTCGTCGGTTCCGGGGATGAAGATACCATCATCTACCTGGGTGAACGTATAACCAACCCAGAGGTCAGCTCCGGTAACAGGGATCGGAGTGGTCAGGGTAACGGTATTCCAGTCCTGTGCAACAGGGGTGAAATCCTGTGAGCAGATCAATGTTCCCGGTTCATATTGTGTGCCGCCTTCATAGATCTTGAGGGTGAAGGTGTTGGTGCCGGCATTGAGTTCGTTAAGATAAAGGTCAACCGAAGTAATATTCATGCCTGCGTAAGGAACAGTCATGTTATTCGGGAAGCGGGCAGCGCAAGTTACCGTGATGGGAACTGAGCTCCAGCCAACAGCTGAATAGTTTTCGCCGTCATAATGCAGAATCGCGGTTCCATCTGTGTTGGGGGTTCCGCCGTTTGTCGGAGCAGGAGAAGCCTTGGTCAACGTCTTTTTCACAACATAATTCTGTGTCGGAGCGGTGGTTACGGGAGCGGTTTTCAGTGCATCAACATCATAAATAATGTTGGTGTTGTATACGAGGTCTGATAATCCGGTAACGTTACCTACTGTCATCGGAACAACTGAAGAAGAGCCGGCCAGTGCCCAGGTTGCAACACTCGTGGGGTTCACGGTGATAACAGGGTTGGTAGCAGCAGTCATTTCTTTGAAAGAAACATTGTCAAAGTAATAAACGGGGCTTTCGCCAGATCCGGAGGCAGCGCCTGCGAAGAAGTCAACACCACCGAGTTGCAAAGTTCCGTTCGGATCGGAAGCTTGGTAAGAGAAGGGCCATTCATAAAGAAGAACGCCGTTGATGTACAGCTCGATATTGTCATTGTCAAGGTCAATCACATGTTTACATTCGAACCATGTGTCTTTGGGATAAGTTCCGGTGATCAGGTCGCCACCAACATTGAGTTCGGTGGAGCCATCAGCACGGAAATAAATTTCAAGCGCCCATTCGGTACCGGGTGATTGGAAATGCTGAATGTTGTAATAACCGCATTTTCCGGTTTGGACATACATGTACCATGACAATTCATAAGAACCACTGGTTCTATCACCAAGTTTCAGGATACAGTCAGTAGCACCACCGATTTCATCAACGGATGCTGATTTGGTGGGGGAATAAGCAAAGGTGGTCATGATCTGAGCATCTTCACCACTTCCGGGATTGTTTGACCAGGTTGTCCACCAGGTCGTGTTCTGCTGTGCAAGGAAACTCTGATCAGGATAAGTTTCCAAGTCATCTTCATAAAGGACGGTTTGTGCATTTACAGCCATCCCGAAGAGCAGCGCAAAAAGCATGAGCGTAATTTTCTTCATGGTTGTTTGATTTGTTTGTTAAAATTTGTTTTTACAAACATACAAACTTTTTTAAAAAACAAAAGATAAAGATTTAAATTTTAAATGACGATAGTCCCAATTTTCATCCTGTGGGAAATTCGTAACTTTGCACTCCAAATTATAACAGATGTTTGAAGGATTAAGTGATAAACTCGACCGTGCATTTAAAGTTCTGAAAGGGCATGGCCACATAACCGAGATTAATGTGGCTGAGACTCTGAAGGATGTGAGGAAAGCGTTGCTCGACGCCGACGTCAGTTTTAAAATTGCCAAACAGTTTACCGACCAGGTAAAAGAACAAGCGCTGGGCCAGAATGTATTGACGGCTGTTTCTCCCGGACAGCTCATGGTAAAGATTGTTCATGATGAGTTGGTAAGGCTGATGGGAGGCGATAAAACCGAAGTCAACCTGAAAGGTGATCCTGCGGTGATCCTTATCTCGGGATTGCAAGGTTCTGGAAAAACGACCTTCTCGGCTAAGCTTGCCAGCCTGCTGAAGACGAAAAGAAACAAAAAGGTTCTGCTTATCGCCGGCGACGTTTATCGTCCTGCTGCTATTGACCAGCTCAAAGTGCTGGGTGGTCAGATTGGTGTTGAGGTATATACTGAAGAAGGAAACCTTGAACCGGTAAAGATCGCGAAAAACGGGGTTAAACATGCCAAAGATTACGGCTACCAGGTAGTTATCGTGGATACTGCCGGACGGCTGGCAGTGGACCAGGAAATGATGGACGAGATTGCTGCCATCAAAAAAGCAATCACACCCGGAGAAACACTTTTCGTGGTGGATTCCATGACAGGTCAGGACGCTGTGAATACGGCCAAAGCATTTAATGACCGCCTTGACTTCGAAGGTGTCGTCCTCACCAAACTCGATGGAGATACCCGCGGCGGGGCTGCCCTCAGTATAAAATCGGTGGTCGATAAACCGATTAAATTCGTGAGCATCGGCGAAAAGATGGAAGCCATTGACGTCTTCTATCCCCAGCGTATGGCCGACAGGATCCTCGGAATGGGCGATATCGTTTCCCTGGTGGAAAAAGCGCAGGAGCAATACGACGAGGATGAAGCCAAGAAACTTCAGAAGAAAATCGCTAAAAACCAGTTTGACTTCAACGATTTTCTCTCCCAGATCAAACAGATCAAAAAAATGGGGAATGTTAAGGACCTCATGGGTATGCTCCCCGGAATGGGTAAGGCACTCAGAAATCTCGATATCGACGATAACGCTTTTAAAGGGGTTGAAGCCATCATCTATTCGATGACTCCCGACGAACGTTCTAACCCTGCTCTTATCAACGGCAGCCGTCGCAAAAGAATCGCCGATGGATCCGGTACCAGCATCCAGGAAGTGAACCGGCTGCTGAAACAATTCGACGAAACTCGCCGCATGATGAAGATGGTGACCGCCAGCAAAGGCCGTAACATGGCAAATGTCATGCGGAATATGAAACATAATTAATGTTGGAGAACAATTAATCATTTTATATGGTATTACTGGATGGGAAACTGATCTCCGGACAAATCAAATGCGAGATCGCTAAAGAGGTAAAAGAAGAAATGCTCGACAAAGGGATTCGGGCTCCACACTTGGCTGCAGTGCTGGTGGGCGACGATCCCGGCAGTCAGACTTATGTGGCTTCCAAAGAACGGGCTTGCAGGGAGGTCGGCTTCATCTCTTCCGTTTATCGTTATCCGGAAAAAATCAAAGAGAACCAGTTGCTGGAAGTGGTCGATTTTCTGAACAACGACCCGGAAATTGATGGATTCATCGTACAGTTGCCACTGCCCAAACATCTCGATGAACAAAAGATCATTGAACATATCCTTCCTTCAAAGGATGTAGATGGTTTCCATCCTGTCAATCTCGGCCGCATGGTACTGAATCTGCCCTGTTACGTTTCCGCAACTCCTCTCGGGATCATGACGCTGCTCGAAAGATATAATGTCGAAACGGAAGGTAAACATTGTGTCGTACTGGGCCGCAGCCATATCGTGGGCACTCCCGTCTCCATCCTGATGTCCAGAAAAAATTACCCGGGTAATTGCACCGTGACCTTATGTCACAGCTATACCAAAGACATAGCCGACCTCACCCGTCAGGCCGATATTCTGATTGTCGCCATGGGACGCATGGAGGCCGTGACAGAAGATATGGTCAAGAAAGATGCAGTGGTCATTGACGTGGGGATGCATCGTATCCCGGCTGATGATACAAAATCGGGCTACCGCCTGAAAGGCGACGTGGCGTTTGCCGAGGTGTCGAAAAAATGCAGTTTCATCACCCCTGTCCCCGGCGGGGTGGGGCTGATGACGGTCGTTTCCCTGCTTCAGAATACCTTGAAAGCAGCTAAAAAAGAGATCAGGTACTGACATGTCAACAGAAGAGAAGGTCAAAGAGGGTATCCTGTTGCCGGTGATGGAGGAGTTTTACTCTCTTCAGGGAGAAGGCTTTAATACCGGACAGGCGGCTTGGTTTATACGCATCGGCGGCTGTGACGTAGGTTGCCAGTGGTGCGATGTGAAAGAGTCGTGGCCGGCATCCGGTTTTGCACCCATCCCTGCCGATGATGTGATCCGCCGTGCCAGGGAATGCCCGGCAGGTGCAGTGGTCGTGACAGGCGGCGAACCGATGCTGTATAACCTCGACTACCTGTGTGCCGGTCTGAAATCACAAGGTATCCGAACTTTCCTTGAGACATCTGGTTCGCAGGAACTGACAGGGACCTGGGATTGGATCTGCGTGTCGCCGAAAAAAGATTGCCACCCGCTGGAAGGGCCTTTGCGCAAAGCCCATGAGTTAAAGGTCATTATTTGTGATGAGGATGATTTTTCCTGGGCGGAGCAGAATGCTGCCAGAGTCAGTCAGGATTGCATCCTCTTCCTTCAGCCCGAGTGGAGCAAAGCGCCCCGGATGATTCCCTTCATCGTTGCTTATATTAAAGAACATCCACGTTGGAGAATTTCGATACAAAGCCACAAGTACATGAGAATCCCTTAACCAACCGCTATGAAACGACTGGTATTCTTCTTTCTCCTGTTAACAGTATCAACGGCTCTTTTCTCTCAGGATCCATACAATCTGCGCACAACTGATAAAAAAGCTGCCCGGTATTTCTACGATGGCATCGATCAATATCACGCCGGTAACGATAAAGAAGCGCTCATCCTGCTCGATAAAGCGTTGAAAGCAGATCCGTCGTTCATCGACGCATGGGTGCTTATCGGCGATATCTGCTCGGAAATGGGAAAATGGAATGAGGCGATGGATGCCTACCGGAAAGGACTTGACATCGATCCGGATTATTCGCCCCGGCTGTGGAATATCGTCGGAAATGTTCAGCTGAATGCCGGAAAATATCAGGAAGCGCAACAGAGTTTTCTTCGCTTTCTCTCGTACGATAACCTGGCTGAACCAGCCAGGGCATCAGCCATGCAGTCGTTGAAAAACTGTGAGTTCGGGATCAACGCCATGGCTCACCCGGTTCCCTTTCATCCCGTAAATCTCGGGGATAGCATCAACACCCAGTACAGCGAATACGTTAATACCATCACGACAGATGGCAGCAGGCTGTTCTTTACCAGGAACATTCCCGGCGGCGAAACGGGCAGTGGGTTGCAGGAAGAGTTTTTCTTTTCTGTAAAGAAAGATACGGCCTGGGGAAAGGCCATCAACCTGGGGTCGCCGATCAATACGGGAGGTAACGAGGGCGGCTTATTCATCTCTCCCGATGGCCGGTTCCTGTTCTTCGCCGCCTGTGACCGGCCCGATGGGATGGGCAGCTGCGATCTCTACTGGTCCCGAAAAGAAGGAATGGGTTGGGGAGAACCGCAAAACCTGGGACCGGTGGTCAATTCGGGGACATGGGATTCTCAACCCTCGTTCTCGGGTGATGGAAAAACACTGTATTTTGCCAGTAAACGGCCCGGTGGTCATGGGAGCTCTGATATCTGGAAAACCGTGCTGCTGGATGATTACAACTGGTCGGATCCTGTCAACCTCGGCGATTCGATCAACACACCCAAAGAAGAAATGGCTCCCTTCATCCATCCCGACGATCAAACGTTGTATTTCTCGTCCAAGGGCCATCCCGGCATGGGAGGATTCGATCTTTATTATTCGAAAAAAGATATTTACGGGAATTGGAAAAAGCCGGTGAATATGGGTTATCCGATCAATACCTGCTCGGATGAGATCACGCTGCTGGTGAATTCCACCGGTGATGTTGCTTATATTTCTTCGGATAAATTCGGGGGTTTCGGCCGACAGGATATTTATTCCTTTGACCTGTACAAAGAGGCTCAGCCGGAGAGGGTGACATACTTCAAAGGGATTGTCTTTGATAAAGAGACTAAAGCAAAATTGAAAGCGGCTTTTGAATTGACGGATCTGATCAGCGGTAAGATAGTGGCCCGGTCAGAAAGTAATTCCGTTACCGGTGAATTCATGCTGATCCTGCCCGTCAGCAAAGATTATGCGTTAAATGTTTCCCGGGAAGGTTATCTTTTCTATTCTGATCATTTCTCACTGACGGGACCGGAAAACTCCCTTGAGCCCATTACGAAGCAGATCCCGCTTCAACCGATGAGAGTAGGAGAAACGGTCATCCTGAAAAATATTTTTTTCGATACGGATAAATATAACCTGAAGCCTGAATCCAGGACAGAACTTGAACGTCTGGCGACCCTGTTGAAGAAGAATCCCCGGATGACCATCGAGATCAGTGGTCATACCGATAATGTAGGTACTCCGGATTACAACCGGACACTCTCTGAAAACAGGGCCAAAGCGGTGTACGAGTATCTCATCAACCAGGGTGTTTCTGTTTCCCGGCTCACCTATGCGGGGTATGGTCTGACACGGCCCATCGACACTAACGAAACAGAAGCGGGCCGGGCGAACAACCGGCGGACGGAATTCCGGATCACCGGCAACCAGTGACCCCGGGTTACAGGTTCAGTTTCATCTGAATGGCTTTCACCTCTTCCTGGAGCGCTTTTACGGTGCGCGTCAGCCGCTCGGTTTCCGACATCTCATTCTGTGGCAACTCTCCGCTGATGAAATGCACAAACTGCCAGATCTCCCGGATGTCCTTTGCTTCCATATCAAACGGCGGATAAGACGGGTTCAGCGAATGCAGGATGAGCTTCCCTTCGTTTTTCAGCCTGTTTTCTACGACTTTAAAGACGATTCCTTCTTCGGCCGTGAGAATAATATAGGCGTCTTTGTCGCGGATGGACGACCAATCCTGCACATACATCCCTGTTACCCAGGCTTTGTCGGGAATGGGGAGCATGGAGTCGCCGCTGATCTGAAAAGTACGGTATTTCTTCTGCTTTGACAGGAACGGTAACCGGAAGGTCGGGAGGATGCTGATGTATTCGGGATCGGCAAACCCCGAGGTATAACCGGCCTTGGCTTTCTCGGCGACCAGCTCGATGTTTTCTTCGTTATCGGGACTGATGGTGGTGGCCAGTACCCGCAGCGATGACCCTTTAATAAACACATCGAATCCCCTCTCGATCTGGCGAACCTGGCTCTCGGGGAGGGCCGAAAGATCTACCTTGATCAGCGTGTCGATGGCGATTTTGTAATAGTCGGAAAGGGCGATCAATGTCTCCATGCCGGGCTGGGCGGCCAGGTTCTCGTAGTTATTCAGCGTTGAACGTTTCAAATTCAATGAGTTAGCCACATCCTCCTGGGTGAGGTTCCGGCGCTTTCGCAGGAATTTTATGTTCTGTCCGAGATACATTTTTTTGGTTTTTTGGAACAAAATGACTATATTGTAATCACAAAGATAACTAAAAAATGGTCAATTCCGACAACCGGCATATTGTTCATCTCGATCTCGATACTTTTTTTGTATCGGTAGAGCGGTTGATGCGTCCCGAGTTAGCAGGGAAGCCGGTGATTATCGGAGGGGCTTCCGACCGGAGCGTGGTGTCGAGTTGCAGCTATGAGGCCCGCCGTTTTGGGGTGCATTCCGCCATGCCCATGAAGATGGCCAGGGTATTATGCCGCGATGCGGTGCTCATCCGGGGAGATATGGAGTGTTATTCGAAATACTCCCACATGGTCACGGATATCATCGCTGAGCGGGCGCCGGTGTATGAAAAAGCCTCGATAGACGAGCATTACATTGATGTGACGGGGATGGATCGTTTTTTCGGGACGCTTCAGTGGTCGCATGAGCTGCGGCAGACGATCATCCGTAACACCGGACTGCCGATCTCTTTCGGTTTGTCGGTGAACAAAACTGTTTCTAAGATTGCCACGGGCGAAGCCAAACCCAATGGCGAGCTGGAGGTGTTGCAGCCCGCTGTACAGACGTTTCTTAACCCTTTGCCTGTCGGCAAGATCCCGATGATCGGCGAGAAGACCTGTCACTTGTTGCGCTCGATGGGGATCATCACCATCAACACCCTTCGCCTGGTACCGCCCGAGATGATGGAACGGGTCATGGGGAAGAACGGGATCGTGATCTGGCAGAAAGCCAACGGCATTGACAATACACCGGTGCATCCCTATTCCGAAGCGAAATCAATCAGCACCGAGACCACGTTTGACCAGGATACCATCGATATTGTCCGGATGAAAGAGATCCTGGTGAAGATGGTCGAGAAGCTGGCGTTTGAACTGCGTGACCAGCAGAAACTGACGGCTTGCGTAACCGTGAAGATCCGCTACTCGGGTTTCGACACCCATACGATGCAGCAGAACATCCCCTATACAGCATACGATCACCAGCTGATCCCGTTGGTGAAGAGCCTTTTCGACCGGCTTTACCAGCGCCGCATGCTGATCCGCCTCATCGGGGTGCGCTTCAGCCGGCTCATCCCCGGCGCCCCGCAACTTAATATGTTCGAAGACAATACGGAGATGATCAGCCTCTACCAGGCCATGGACAAGGTGCGGAGAAAATATGGCCCGTCCATCGTGGTGAGAGGAGTGACAGTAAGGAGCGACGAAGCGGAATGTATTTGAACGGTCATTCATATTACAGCTTGCGTTACGGTACAATGTCTGTCGAGACGCTTGTCGAACGTGCCGCCGGTCAGGGCATTCAGGCGCTGGCGCTGACCGATATCAACAATTCGACAGGGATCATGACGTTCATCAGTGCCTGCAGGGAGCATCACATCAAGCCCATTGCCGGGATCGAATTCAGAAGGGACGACGCGGTGTTATATATCGGTCTGGCGAAGAACAATGATGGCTTCCGGGAGTTGAATGAATTCCTGACTTTCCATAATGTAAAGGGTCTTCCGCTTCCCGACCACCCGCCGGCGTTTGAAAATGCAGTAGTCATCCGCCCGATGTCCACCCTGACGGCGCCGGGCGGAAAAAGGAGGGAGAACGAGTTTATCGGCGTCCGCCCGTCGGATCTTACCCGGCTGCGCTTATGCCGCGATGACTCCATCCTGCGTAACGCCGTGATCCTGGCGCCGGTCACCCTCGGCGGAGAGTCAGACTATGACCTTCATTGCAACCTGAGAGCCATCGACAACAATTTGTTGATCACCAGATTAGAGCCTCGCCATCTCTGCCGTAACGACGAATATTTCCTCCCGCCCGGCCTGTTGCAGAAGATGTATGCCGACTTTCCCGGCATCATCCGGAATACCGGGAAGCTGACGGAGGATTGCAGCATCGATTTCAACTTTCATACTTGCAAGAACAAGAAAAGCTTTACCGGGATGGTCTGCGATGACAGGATACTGCTGGAGAAGCTGGCGATGGATGGGATGGAATATCGGTACGGGCGCGGGCATCAGGAGGCAACACGAAGGATCCGCCACGAGTTGGAGATCATCAGCAACATGGGCTTTGCCTCGTACTTCCTGATAGCCTGGGATATCATCCGCTATTCCATGAGCAGAGGCTTCTATCATGTAGGCCGGGGCAGCGGGGCGAACAGTATCATCGCCTATTGCCTGAAGATCACGGATGTTGATCCCATCGACCTGGACCTCTATTTTGAGCGTTTTATCAACCCCAAACGGACCTCACCACCCGATTTCGATATTGATTATTCCTGGAAAGAGCGCGACGAGGTGCTGGATTACATCTTCAAACGTCACGGATATGGGCATACCGCCCTGCTGGGTGCCATGTCTACCTTCAAAGGGAATTCCATCTACCGGGAACTGGGAAAAGTGCACGGACTCCCGAAAAGCGAGATGGATACTTTTCTGAAGCATCCGGAAGAAGCGATCAACAACAACCGGGTGATACGCCGGATCTGCGAGATCGGGGAGAAGATGACCGATTTTCCCAACGTCCGTTCCATTCATGCCGGAGGAGTACTGGTCTCCGATGCCCCGATAAATTCATATACCGCCTTGGATCTGCCTCCCAAAGGGTTTCCCACTACCCAGTGGGATATGTATGTGGCGGAAGATATCGGCTTTGAAAAAATGGATATCCTCAGCCAGCGCGGGATCGGACATATCTGCGAAACAGCCGCCATCGTCAGGAAGAACAGGGGGATTAGCGTGGATGTTCACGATGTGGAGAGATTTAAGAAGGATGAAAAGGTCAAGAATCTGTTGCGGTCAGCCCGTACCATCGGCTGCTTCTACGTGGAGAGTCCTGCCATGCGCGGCTTGCTGAAGAAACTGCATTGCGACAATTACCGCACGCTGGTGGCGGCCAGTTCGATCATCCGGCCGGGAGTGGCGCGATCGGGGATGATGAAGGAGTACATCTACCGGTTTCATCATCCCGGTAAATTCCGCTATCTCCACCCGGTGATGGAGGAACAGCTGAAAGAGACGTTCGGGGTAATGGTGTATCAGGAGGATGTGCTGAAGATATGCCATCATTTTGCCGGTCTCGACCTTTCAGAAGCCGATGTGATACGGCGGGCCATGAGCGGTAAGTACCGATCGAAAAAGGAATTACAGCGAATCATCGACCGTTTTTTTGATAACTGCCGCCAATCGGGTTACCCCGAAGAGGTGACCAAAGAGGTGTGGCGTCAGATCGAATCGTTTGCAGGCTATTCGTTTTCCAAGGCCCATTCGGCGTCTTACGCGGTGGAGAGCTACCAGAGCCTTTTCCTGAAAGCATGGTTCCCGCTTGAATTTATGGTCGGAGTGATTAATAATTTCGGAGGGTTTTACCCTTCCTGGGTTTACCTCAACGAAGCCCGGATCTGCGGAGGGAATCTTCACCCTCCCTGTGTCAACAACAGCGAATACAAGACCTGCATCCGGGGGAAGGATATCTACCTGGGTTTTATCCATGTCGCGAACCTCGAAGCAACAGTAGGGAAGATGGTCGTCGAAGGACGACGGGCGGCGGATAACGGACGATATACCGGGCTGGAGGATTTTGTTGAGCAGGTGCCGGTGACCCTGGACCAGCTGATCATCCTGATCCGTACCGGCGCCTTCCGTTTTACCGGGAAATCCAAAGCTGCGCTGCTTTGGGAAGCGCATATGCTGTTGGGGAAGACGGTTGCCGGAGGAGCCGGGAAAGATGGCCTGCCCGCCGCCCTGTTCCCCGCCCCGGTGAAGCAATTCCTCATGCCGGAACTGGAATACGACCCGCTCACGGATGTGTATGATGAGATCGAGATGCTGGGCTTCCCTGTCACCAGCTCTTGGTTCGACCTGCTTGAAACCCGCTACAGGGGCGATATCCTGGCCGGCGACATGATGAGGTACGCGGGTAAAACGGTACGTATGCTGGGTTTGCTGGTCACGATCAAATATGCTCGGACGATCAAAAACGAATGGATGAACTTTGGAACCTTTCTGGATGTGACCGGGCAGTTCTTCGATACCGTTCATTTCCCTGCTTCCCTCAAAGATTACCCGTTCCGGGGCGAAGGGATCTACCTGGTGAAAGGAAAAATCGTGGAGGAATTCGGGTTCCCCTCGATGGAAGTAAAACAAATGGCGAAGATGCCCATCCGCAAAGACCCGAGAGGCGGGTGATCAGGAACGGCGGACAGTCAGTACCCGGTTGGTGGAAAAATACTTATTGATGGTGTAGGTCATGCCAAGGGCATGGAGGTTGTCGCACAACGACTGATAATGTTCCTGCTGCTTTTTAGTATGTACGATGAAGTTGAACAGCATGATGCCGTCGTTGGTCATCTTGTCGCGGCAACCGGAAAGAAAACCGGGGGTAATGAATGGTTCCGGGACATCATTGTCTACAAACAGATCAACGATGATCAACCCGAATGATCCGTTTTCTTCTTTCAGGTAAACTGATGCGTCCTGACAGATAATACGCAGGTCGTCATATTGCCTGATTCCAAAATGCTGAGTGGCGAGGCGGATGATCACGGGGTCGATGTCAACGGCCGTGATGGGCACTTGTATTCCGTATTCGTTCCGCAGGATGGAAACTACGCTTCCGGCGCCGAGTCCCAGGAGAAGGATCCCGGAGGAAGGGGATAATTCAGAGAAGTCAAGATGGCGAAAGGCTTTGCGAAAAAGACGATGCAGCGATCCATAGGAATAATTGGCATTCCGTGAATCCAACACCCGCGTGCCATTCACCATCCTGACCTGAAGTTGTCCGCTGATCTCTGAGGTTGCCTTTTCTACAGGGAAATCCCAGAGATAACTGACAGCCTTATAAACCCAATGTTTTCGCTCCCTGGTCATAAATGATGTCCACGGGAATTTTCGAGCCTTTAATCCGGTCAAGGTCTGATTGCAGATCGGGCCGGATCTTTCCATTGGCTTCCAGGTAGGCAGAAGCACCGGCATAGTCCCCGTCGCCTTCGAAGATAAGGACTTTCTCTGCCCAATCATTCATGGCTGTTTTAAATTTTGCGAAATCGACCTTATACATCCCGCTTTCGTTTCTGGTGAAAGCGCCTTTGTCTGCCAGGAAATTAAAGCACATCATGTTGGCTTTTCCATGGGCGCTGGCAGCGCCAAACCTGACTGACCTGATGAGTCCGGCCATGTAAGTGGCATAGGCTTCGTTTTCGGTCGCATCCTTGATCTCGCCTGCTTCGATAAGCTTGGTCACCATAAACAGCCCGAGGATGTCCGCTTTCGCTTCTTCAAAAGAGGAATATTTTTCCTTCATGGCATCCCGTACCATTCCTTTCCCGGTGATTGTATTCTTAATACCCAGTCCGTGAGCCACTTCGTGGAACATCACGTTGGAGAAGAAGGCATCAAACTTGATCAGGCTGCGCTGTGACGGATCAATGACGACATTGGAGATGGGCACCAGGATGTTGTCGAACTTGGCTTTCATGGCATTCTTCAACTGAAGACGCCGTGAACCTTTCGCCAGCTGTACCTTTTCATCATTCGGGAGGTTGATGGCAATGGTCTTGCTTCCTTCGTTGGATTGTCCGGAGACATAGATGATGTCATAGGCGTTCAGGTCTGAATCGCTGCCGGGCGTCTCTTTCTTGTACTTATCATCCACCGGAAGCTGCTTCTGCAACGCGGGAAGCATGGCTGAATACTTCGCCAGCTTCTTGCTCCATTCTTTATCCTTCACCAGAAGAGCGCCTTCGTAAGCAGTTTTATAACCAAAGAGTTCATCTTCGTAATTCTCGATAGGCCCGATAACTATGTCAAGGGTGTTGGTTTTCATGTCCATCCAGGCCATGTCACTGGCAAAATAGTCATCGGTGACCAGGGCCTCGGCTCTGAGTTCCAAATATTTCTTTAATCCCGGGTCTTCTGCCAGTTTTGCTGCTTCTTTTAACAGCTGGGAAGCCTTTTGAAGACGGTCGGAATAGGCTTCGTGGTACCAGACGGATTTCAGCGATTTATCTTCGTTCCGGACAACGATCGTATAAGGATTCGTCTTGTCTTTGTTATCCCATTTTTCAAATTCTTCTTTCGTCATATCGGCAGGGTAGAAGCAGGCGCCGGCCGGCTTTTCGCCATACCCTTCCACGAAGGGTTTGTTGCCGTTCAGGCGTTCCCAGGGGCCATAGTTGATCGCGGCAAATTTCCGGGTCAGCGTATCTTTAATGGATTCAAGGAAAGATTCTTTCTTCCCGATAGTCTGCTCCCAGTAAATATCGTCGACAAGGTCGGCAGCCTGGATCAGCAATGGGATCATCTGCTTTTCTTTTTCAGTCAGGACACTCAGGTCCGTGGTCAGTTTTACAACTGCAAATTCATTCACTTTTTCTAACATAACGGAATCCTCATGCGAGAGGGCTGCTTTTTTCTCCGCGCGGTTGCATCCGGTCACGACTGCCAGTGCCAGAACAGCTACGGTCAGGAGGGTAATGATTTTCTGTGCCATGTTGGGAGATTTTGATATTATTTCGTCAAAAATACAAAATAACCACGCGAAAGGAGACAAAAAGTGAGATGACGTGATGTTTAGACCTTATTTTTTATATGTTTGCTTTATAAAATTATTCAACCAAAATTTTTACACCATGAACCAGGTAACCTTAGTATTTATTATTATCGCTCTTCTGCTATTCTTTTTGGCAGGAGTAAGGATCGTTCGTCCCACGCACCGCGGGCTGATTGAAATGTTTGGAAAATATTTTTCTTTTGCACAACCGGGATTTCACTGGATTTTCCCGGGGGTTATGAAGATGTTTCAGGTTAATATCACTGAGAAGATGATCGATGCCGAACCACAGGAGATCATCACCAACGATAACCTGAATGCGAAAGTCGATGCACAGGTTTATTTCAGGATCAAAGCAGACGAAAACAGCGTTAAACAATCACAGTATAACGTAAACAGAATCGAATGGCAGATCGTCAACCTTGCCCGGACCACCCTGCGTAACATTATCGGAACGCTCACCCTGAAGTCGGCTAACAGTGAACGTGGCAAGATCAACAAAGAACTGCACGCCACCCTGCTTTCAGAAACAAGCACCTGGGGTATCGAGATCATCCGGACCGAATTGAAAGAGATTGAGCCTCCCCGCGATGTGCAGGAGACCATGAATAAGATCGTGAAAGCAGAAAACGAAAAGATCTCAGCCATCGACTTCGCTACGGCAGCAGAAACGCATGCCGATGGTGAAAAACGCGCCGAGATTCGCCGCGCTGAAGGGATCAGACAAGGTAATATCTTACGGGCAGAAGGGGAAGCGCAGGCTATCGCGCTGGTCAATGAAGCCGCTGAAAAATATTTTATCGGCAACGCCCAACTTCTGAGACGCATTCAGGCTATGGAAACAGCCCTGAAGGATAATGCGAAGATCGTGGTCCCGACCGGCTCCGACCTGGTGAATGTCATCGGAGAAATGGCCGGTATCCTTCCCATCAAGGAAAAGCCAAAACAGGAATAACAAGTTTGAAGAGTAAGAGCGGTGGTGACATCGCTCTTTCTTTTTAATAGCCGAAGATATCCTCCGGCGACAAACGGATCACAGAACCAAGCTTAGACAATTTCTCAAAATCCATTTCCGACTCCTTTCCGGCCACCAGGTATGTCTTAGCCTTTGATTTCAGAAAATTCTCCTGAAACTGCCGTATGTCATGGCTTGTCATGGACTGTATCCCGAAAAAGATGTCTTTTCGAATATCCGTCTGAAGCCCTCTCCGCTCGGCGTTGATAAAATTCTGCAGGATGGCTGATTTGGTGATCCTTTCGGAACGAATACGGTTCAGCACCGCATCAGCGGCGGCCTGGAAGCCGGTTTCTGTCAGCGGCATCTCATCATACAATTCATCCAGAGCCTGAAAAGCATCCATTACTTTATCATTCTGGGTGCCGACAAAACCAAGGGTCATGAAATATCTCTTCTGATCACGCGGCGTCCGCAGATGTGACCAGGCAGTGTACGCCAACGCCCTTTTCTCCCTCAGCTCCTTGAAAGACAGATTGCTGATGTATTGATCAAACAGGGTCACAACCGGCATCATCTTTGCATCAAATTGAAATTCACGGATGATCGTCTGAAGCCGGGCTTGTTGGGCATCGTAATGAACAAAAAACACCCGATTTTCCGTTGTCGGGAGTTCAACATACAACTTCATCGCACGAGGCGTCCCGGGAGCAGAAACGGCACAGGTATTCTGTTGCAGGAACGAGATGACCGACTCCGTCTTCATCGGTCCGTAATAAAGAATATCATGCGGGTAACCGCACAATTTGCGGAGGGAAGAAACCAGCGCCTCCGCTTTCAATGACCGTAGATCTCTTTCCGGCAGCAGGTTTTTAAAAGGAGAATCTTTACCATAGGTGCCGTAACTGATCAGCGCGTTAAAGACTTCCTGCTGGCTTGATTTCTGATCCTGTCTTGATTGAAGTACGTTGATAACCAGGTCGTCAAGTACTTGCTGGTCGGGCTGGCAGTCAGTCAGTAACTCCTCTGTGAGCTCCATCGATCGTTCAAAGCCGCTGGACAGCCCGCTGATCGTGAGGTTGATCTCTTCCTCCCGGGCGCAGATATCGAAGTCGCAGGCAATCCTGAAAAATTCTTGCTTGATCCAGGCGGCCGAATGTTTGGATGTCCCGAGATAGGGCAGGAGCGCCGTGGCAAAATGAAGCTCCTTGTCACTGTTTCTGCCGGAATTAAAATGCAGCGTCAGGGAGAATGTCTCGTCTTCGGTATTCTGTGTATAAAGAAGACGGGAGACCGGGGAAAGCCGGACGGTATCCAGGTCCTTCTGAAAATCCAGGAATACCGGCGCTATCGGTTCGACCGGAGTGTTTTTTATCTCTTTCAGAAACGCTGATTCGGCACTATAGTTAATGCAGATCGGGGTTATCGGAGGTTTGGGGATCTTCAGGACATCATCGGGAGGACCTTGCTTTTTATAAATGAGAGAGTAATTCTGATCGGTGATCTGATGGGAAAGATTCAGGATTTCATCGCGTGTGATGCTGCCGATTTCGTCCATGAACCGTGCAAACCGCTCATACGGGATGCAGCTCACGAAAGCATTGGCTATGGACATCGCCCGGCCCTGGTTGTCCTGATTCTGACGAAGCAAAGTCAGCCTGAAGTTATTGACAACCGCTTCTGTCAGCCATTCGGGGAAATCTCCGTTTTTCAGTTTCATCACCTGCTCCAGGAGAAGATCTTTCACCTCGTCAAGGGTCTGACCTGTCTTCGGGTGCCCACTCATGGTCAGGTAACAGTAGTCGTTCATGATGCCGGGGTAACAATCGGCGTCAAGGGTTCTTTGCTGCTGGTTGATGTTCAGATCGATCAAACCCGTCTTTCCATTAAACAGGATGGCAGAGATCATCTGGAGGATCAGCGCTTCACGAGAGGAAGCCGGGACCCCGAAGCCCCAGGAAAGCCTGACATTCTCTGCTTCCAGCCCGGTGATGGTTTCGATACCCGGTTGGGTAAGGGGATGATAATCGTCGTATGACAACTCAGGGACCGTTCCCGGTTTCAGTTTTCCAAAATAACGGTCGATGATGCGGATCATGGCATCCGGATCCAGGTCGCCCGACATGCATACCGCCATATTATTCGGGACATAGTACTTCGCGAAGAACTCACGGATATTCTTCATCGAAGGGTTTTTAAGATGCTCTGCTTCACCCAGCGTCGTCTGCCTCCCGTAAGGGTGGTTGGGGAAAAGCGTCCGGAACATGGTCTCACTGACTTTCCGCAGGTCGTTGGTCAGCGAGCGGTTTTTCTCTTCAAAGACGGTTTCCACTTCGGTATGAAACAACCGGAGAACAGGGTTTGAAAATCGTTCGGCTTGAATCCTGGCCCAGTTTTCTACCTGGTTGGCCGGAATGTTTTCCATGTAGACCGTGTAATCGTTGGATGTTCCGGCATTTGAGCCCTGGCTTCCGATAGCATCCATCAACTTGTCGTATTCGTTGGGAATGGCGATCTGGCTTGCCTCATACGAAAGACAGTCGATTTCCCGGTAGATGGAAGCCCGTTCCGACTCATCCTTCCGGGTGCGGTATTCTTCAAAAAGATGTTCGATCTGTTCGATATACGGTCTTTCCTTCTCCCAGTCTGAGGTCCCGAAGCGTACGGTACCCTTGAACATCATGTGCTCGAAATAGTGCGCCAACCCGGTGGTCTCGGGAGGATCGTTCTTGCTCCCGGCCTTCACGGCGATATACGTCTGAATACTGGGAGCATCCCGGTAAACGCTCATGAACACTTTCAACCCGTTGTCCAGCGTGTAAACGCGGGTTTTCAACGGATCCCCGGGATAGGATTCGAAGATATAATCAGTTTTATCTGGAACAGTCATCATCGGTTTCAAAAATTACCCGGGGAAGAAGTCATTCGTCGACTTTTCTCTCGGGCATTTATCAGACTGCATAATTACGATTTTAGCCCGGGAAAAGCAAGCTTTTCCGGACAACCGGGAAACGTGAAAAGGAAGGACAGCTTACCGGTGCTCGACAAAGTACATGTCGATTTCTCCTTTGTTTTTAGCCTGGATTTTCCCCCGGTACGTGCATTGGAACCGGTCACTGACGTGCAGAAAAGTATTTCCGCTGATATTTACTTTGCTGACTTCTCCGCATTCTTCCATACGAGAGGCAGTATTGACCGTGTCGCCCCAGATGTCATAGGCGAATTTCTTCAGACCTACAATGCCGGCCACGACAGGACCGGTGTTGATTCCGATGCGGAGCTCGAAATAAATCCGGCCTTGCGAGATCCGGAGTTTCTTTTGGGCTTCCACAAATTTCTGGAGTTCAAGGGCGGCGCTGACCACATCATAAGCATGAGAATGGTTTTCGACAGGTAACCCGCCGGCGCACATGTAACTATCCCCAATGATCTTGATTTTTTCAATATTATGCCGGGAGATGATCTGGTCAAATCCGCTGAAATAGGCATGTACTTCTTCTACTAACGCCTCGGCAGACATATTTTCACTGGCATGTGTGAAGTTCTTGAAATCCGTGAACATGACGGTCACCAACTCAAATCGTTTGGCTTTTGCGGTTCCTGTTTTTTTCAGTTCATCTGCTGTTTCAACAGGCAGGATGTTTAATAACAATTCATCCGACCGCTTCTTTTCTTTATCCAGGTTCCGGTTAAACTTTTTCTGCAGTCTGTACGAGCGAAATATGAAAAAGAAAAGGATCATCAGGACCCCGACGCCACCTGCGGTGATATTTCGCTCAAGCCGTCGTTGAACAGCAGCTCTTTCGGCGTTTTCTTTTTCCCGTTTACTGGCTGCCTTCCAGAGCTGGGTTTGCCGGTTTATCTCTCCCATGATCACCTGCTCTTTCCTGGCCGCATTGTTAATACTGTCGGAGAGGACCCGGTTCAGGGACGAATATTGGTAAGCTTTTCCGTAATTACCCATGTCACGGTAAATGGCTTCAATCTGAGATGAAGCATTCAACATATACGAGTAATAGGAGGCGGAATCGGCCAACGAATACGCTAGTTTAAACTTCCGGAGAGCATCCGCTTGTCTTCCCTGCCTGAGGTAAAACTGTCCCCAGCGGTGGTAGAAATTCGATTTCAAAATCTTGTTCGTGATTGGTCGCAGAAGGCTTTCTGCTTTCTGCATATAGTAGTTCGCCGAATCATGATGGTTCAGTTCTTCATGGAAATAGGCCTGAAGCCGGTAATATAAGGGCAAGTCTTCTCCCCGGAGTTCATCCATCTCTTCGGGATATTGGAAATGATAAAGATCATACAGTTTCTTTATCTGCCCGGCTTCTATAAAATGCTGCCTGACCAGAGCCATGATAAAGACCTGAAGCCGTTTGTCATGAGCACGATGGGCGTATCCCATGATATTGCGGGCAGTCACGAGGTCCATCCGGTTCTGATTCATTTCCATGTCAATCAGCAACAAATCGTACTGAGCATACATCAATGCGGTAAAATCGATGGGAAAGGTTCTCAGAATCATGATCTCTTCCAGGTTTTTATATTTGATGGACTGTGTAAACAACCTGTTGTTTTTATAAAAGTTGGATAAGATCGAATAGCATTCACGTCGTAGAGAAAAGTCATCCAGGCTTTCAGCAATATTCATCGCTTCCATATAGCACGTAAACGCTTCAATCCGTTGATTTCTGCCCTCATAACTATTCCCGATGAGCAGATAACTTTCCGCTTTCAGTTTTTCGTTTTTCAGCGATTGAGCCAACTTCAGGGCGCTGTTACCGGTGGTCAGGGCTTTTTCGTAATGATATTCTGCCAGGTAAACATTTGCCAGATTTCGAAGCACTCTCCAACCGGTCAGGGCATTAAAATTAAGGCTGCTGAGTTCCAGCGCTTTCACGGCATAATCAAAATTTTTTTCCTGGTTGAAGTCTAGTTCAATCACTTCGATATAGCGGTTGTATGCCAGTAACTGAAGATCATTCCGGTGACTTTCACGGGCTATATTTATCGCAATCTCGGCGACACTGTCGGCGCGGTGCGAGTCGTATAACATGTCCTCACAGATAAAGGCTATCTCGGAAAGTTTTTCAATTTTCAGGCTGTCGTTGGTTGTATGGGAATATTCTTTGGTCAGTATCCGGATACGGTTTTCAGGAGTCAACTGACCATTGACGGAGGAGCAAAACAATATTATCAGGATGAGAACAGGAAGAAGTTTACTTCCCCGATCATGTAAGCTGAAACGCATACAACCAGGTTTTCTCATTCCAATGATTTTCGTTGGCAGTTATATTTCCTCAAATCCCCCTCCTGCACACAAAACAGGGATATAATGGTCGTTTAGCAGGGTATGTTCTTTATCCGCCTGGGCAAAATAATAGTATTCTCTGGAAGGGATGGACATGATGCAGATCGCATCGGCATTTACCGAGTGGGCGTAATTGAGTGTTTGCTTGGCGTATCCTTGCGAATAGACATTCTGGCCTTCCCTGACCCTGGTCACCTTCACGTGATGCTCTTCGAAAGTGCTGATAGCCAGTTCGATGTTTTTGACCAGCTGATCGGGCCATACGAATCCGTTTTTTTGAATGGAGTAGAGGCAGATCTCGCTTTGGTACAATTCAGCCATGCAGGTGACCGCATGAACGGCTTTATAAAACGAGGCATGGCTGGCCACCGGAAGAACGATCCTGTTGAAGTTTTTCACCAGCGGAGACTTTTCCTGAACTACCAGAACGGGAATGGATGATTTCGATACCAGTTTCAGAATATTGGACCCAATCAGCCGTTGTCTCAGTCCGTGGATCCCGTGGGTGCCGATGACCATGAGCGGGTGATTTTCCGTGTAAGGAAACTTCTCAATCACAGACATCAGACTCCCTTTCAATACTTTTCTCTCGCAAGTGATCCCGGTCTTTTTCCGGAGCCTGACTATTTCCGTGTTCAGGTCCATCTCTACCAGTTCGGCAGGTAGGGTGTCATCGGAAACAACAGAAATGAGCTCCACATCAGCTTCCATCTTTTTCGCCATGGCAAGTGCCTGAAAAATAGCTTTATCAGCGGTCGATGTAAGGTCAGTGGGAACCAGGATCTTTTTTTTCATAGAATTTGGTGTCATCCAACTAATGCAAATATAAAATAAAATGAAACATCACGATAGGTGATGCGGAAAAAAAATGTTGCAATGATGTTATGTTTATTTCATCGGGAGAAAAAGGGTGGCTTTGGGGCACAATCAGATTGATGTTATCATACCTTTCTCCCGGGTGCCAGGGAATGAAGTTGTGCTTTTGAATGTTAGGTGATTGATGTAATGGAAGAGGGAAGGGGAGGGAATAAGTGAAAATAAAAAAGCCGGGAGAAACCCGGCTTTTGTGATCCGCCTGGGGCTCGAACCCAGGACCCCCGCCTTAAAAGGGCGATGCTCTACCTGCTGAGCTAGCGAATCATCTTTTTTATTCAAGATTTTGCGGGTGCAAAGGTAGTGACTAAAATTTAAAGTTCAAAACCCAAACTTCAAAAATGTTAAAGATAAAATCAACGGGAAGAAACATCGAAAACTATAACAGACTGTCCCAATCTCCTTTACCTTGTCTGACTAACAGGGGTTCTTCACCTGTACAGTCGATGACCGTAGAAGCTACGATTCCACAAGGCCCCGAATCGATGACAATGTCGACCAGCTTCCGGTATCGTTCGTAAATAATCTCCGGATCAGTAGGATACTCGCGAATTTTATCATCATCGTGCAGGGAGGTGGTCATGATCGGGATACCTGATAGTTCAACGATCTGCAGCGGGACATTGTGTGCGGGAATACGAATACCTACGGTTTTTTTCTTGCTTTGGAAAAAACGGGGCACATTGCTGTTGGCATTCAATATAAACGTGTAAGGCCCCGGCAGGGCTTTCCTCATCATTTTGTACACGGGGTTGGGAATCGGGAGTGTGTAATCGGAAAGCTGCGACAACGATGAACATATAAAGGAGAAATTTGCCTTCTCGCGTTTGATCCCCTTGATCTGCGCTACCCGTTCAACGGCTTTGATCCTGGTAATGTCACAACCCATCCCGTAGACTGTGTCGGTGGGATAAATGATCACCCCTCCGTCACGCAAACACTCGGTAATAATCTTCAGATGACGTTCGCCCGGGTTATCCGGATGTATCTTTAACAGCAAGGCTTAATATTTTCTACAAATGTAGTAATAGAAAGAAAATAAAAAATGGGTAAGTTACTTATATCGCACCGCTCAACCATTTTACCCTTGCTTCCTTCCGGACCTGGGGGAGTTCAACGGGAGCTGGTCGTATAAGACTTACCCGCTGCAAAGGTAGAAAAATTCGGCTTTGTTTCCATCAACATGACCGTTTTTTTGTATGTTTGCCCAATATGTAAACCAAAACTCAACATCATGGAAGAAAAACCGCGTTCTGTTTCGTCAAATGCCCTTTGGTTCGGTATTATTACAGGGGCAGTTCTGATCCTTTATAATCTGATCCTGTTCCTGGCAGGAGTATATACCAATAAAATTCTGGGATACATCAGCTATCTCTTTTTGATCGGTGGTATGGTTTGGGGTACCCTTGAATACAGAAAGAAATACCTCAACGGTTTTATGCCTTACAGCAAAGCCTTTGTTTCGTGTTTCATGATCGGACTTTTCGGAGGCCTGTTGGTGGCTGTCTATATGTTCGTATTTGTGAAGTACATCCATCCGGGATACATTCAGGAAATGATGGATATCTCAAGGCAGACAATGTATTCCACCAACCCTAACATGAGCGAAGAACAGATTGAACAGGCGGTTGAGATGTCTTCCAAATTCATGTCACCCGCCATGATTGCCGTCTCCGCATTTATCGGATACGCTATCGCTTCTGTCGTCATCGCCCTTATCGCTGCCATCTTTGTAAAGAAAGAGGATAAGTCGGTCGAACCTCTTGTTTAACCCGTATTGTATGGATGTCTCAATAGTCATACCTCTTCTGAACGAAGAAGAATCCCTGAACGAGTTGCACGCCTGGATCACCCGGGTGGCGAAAGAAAACGGACTCTCGCATGAGATCATTTTTGTCGATGACGGGAGCCGGGATCATTCCTGGGAGATCATTGAACAACTCGGCAGCACTGACCCGCGGGTACACGGGATTAAATTTCAACGTAACTACGGAAAAGCTGCAGCGCTGAATGTGGGATTCCAGGCTGCCAACGGCGATGTGGTCATCACCATGGATGCCGACTTGCAGGACAGCCCTGATGAAATCCCGGAACTGGTGCGGATGATCAGGGAAGAGGGATATGATCTTGTTTCAGGATGGAAAAAGAAAAGGTATGACCCGATCTCGAAGACTATCCCCACTCGCTTCTTCAACTGGACGACCCGCCGGATGTCGGGCATCCGCCTCCACGACTTCAATTGCGGCCTCAAAGCCTATCGGAAACAGGTGGTCAAGAGCATTGAAGTTTACGGAGAGATGCACCGGTACATCCCGGTAATCGCCAAATGGGCCGGATTCAAGAAGATCGGTGAAAAAGTGGTTCATCACCAGAAAAGAAAATACGGGGTTACCAAATACGGCCTCGACCGCTTTTTCAAAGGATACCTCGATTTGCTTACCATCACCTTCACCACCCGCTTCGGGAAAAACCCGATGCATTTCTTCGGGTTATGGGGGACATTTCTCTTCCTGATCGGTTTCTGCATCGCCGGTTATCTGGCCTACGCGAAAGTTTTTATGCTGGAATTCCGGATGACCGAACGACCGCTTTTCTATCTCGGGTTGCTGGCCATGATCCTCGGAACACAACTGTTCGTGGCTGGTTTCCTGGGCGAATTGATCACCCGCAATTCATCCGACCGGAACAATTATCTGATTGAAAAAAGAATTAATCATAACTAACCATCATCGTGGACAATTCTGCGAAAAAGAAAGTCGTGCTCATCGGGTCAGCCCATCCTCTCCGGGGTGGGCTTGCCACATTTAATGAACGGCTGATCCGCGAATACCTGCTCCGGGGGGACGATGCTTCCATCTATACCTTCAGCCTGCAATATCCTTCGATCCTTTTTCCCGGGAAAACCCAATATGCTACCGAACCTGCTCCGGCAGATATCCCGATCGATATCCGGGTGAATTCCATCAATCCATTGAATTGGATCCGCGTCGGACGGCGCTTGAAAAAGCTACGCCCCGACCTGGTCATCGTTAAATTCTGGATCCCTTTCATGGCCCCCTGCCTGGGGACAATATGCCGGATCATCCGGAGAAACAGGCATACGAAGGTGGTGTCGATCGTCGATAACCTCATCCCGCATGAAAAACGACCCGGTGACCGGATCCTGATCAAGTACTGGGTGAGATCAGCCGATGGTTTCATCGCGATGTCACGGTCGGTACAAAAGGATATCGAAACAACGCTTCATAGCCTCAGTCTGGACAAACCGGTTTCATTCTGCCCTCATCCGCTGTACGATAATTTCGGAGAAATAATCACCAAATCGGAGGCGAAATCGCGTCTGGGGTTGGATGATAGTATTCGTTATCTTCTCTTCTTCGGATTTATCAGGGAATACAAAGGCCTTGACCTGCTGCTCGAAGCCATGGCCGATGAACGCTTGCGAAAAACACCGATGAAACTGATCGTGGCCGGAGAGTTTTACTGCGATCCGAAGCCGTACCTTCAGCAGATCGAACGGCTTGGCATCAAAGACCAGATCATCATGAGCAATGATTTTATCCCCGACAGTGAAGTGGTCAATTACTTTTGCGCGGCCGACCTGGTGGTTCAGCCATACAAAAGCGCCACCCAGAGCGGGGTGACGCAGATTGCTTATCATTTTAACAAACCCATGATCATCACCGATGTCGGCGGACTCTCTGAATTTGTTCCTCAGGGACAAGTCGGGTATGTGACAGAACCTGCTCCGGAAGCTATTGCCAACGCTATCGCCGATTTTTACGAAGAGAACAGGGAACATGAATTTGCAGCCAATGCCGCCGTCGAAAAGATGAAATACTCCTGGAGCAGGATGGTGGAAGCCATTGCAACAGTGACAGGATAAGTGTGTTATTATTAAATGTTGACTTTTCATGATTATCCGAAGTAAAGCGCCATTACGATTAGGTCTTGCCGGAGGCGGAACCGATGTGGCCCCATTTTCCGATATCTATGGCGGCGCCATCCTGAATGCGACGATCAGCATGTATGCTTACGCAGCTATTCGTCCCCTGAACAATGGGAAAATCATCCTGAACTCTCCCGACAAAGGAGAATTCTATGAACTGGAAGCAAAAGAGCAACTGGAGATTGACGGGAAACTGGACCTCCATAAAGGTATTTACAACCGGGTGGTGAAGGAATTTTCCGGGAAGCCGTTATCATTTGAACTGACCACCTGGGTTGATGCCCCTCCGGGCTCGGGTCTCGGGACTTCCTCGACACTCGTGGTGGCCATCCTTGGCGCCTTCACCCAATGGCTGGGCCTGCCCCTTGGCGATTATGACCTGGCTCACCTGGCTTTTGAGATCGAACGCACCGACCTGGGTATGGCAGGTGGAAAGCAAGATCAGTATGCAGCCACCTTCGGAGGCGTGAACTTCATGGAGTTCATGAAGGAAAAAGTGATTGTAAACCCCCTCCGCATCAGGGAAAATTACCTGGATGAACTCGCCAACAACCTGGTGCTGTACCATACCGAAACCAGCCGTCTGTCATCAAGGATTATCGAGCAGCAACAAAAAAATGTGGCGGCGAAAAACGAGAAATCGATCGAAGCCATGCTGAAGTTGAAAGAACAGTCGGTGATGATGAAGGAAGCCTTGCTGAAAGGTCAACTGGATACCATCGGCGAGATTCTTGCCTTCGGATGGGAGCATAAAAAGAAGATGGCTAACGGCATCTCTAACCCCCTCCTCGATCAATTGTATGAAACGGCTATCCGCCATGGTGCTACCGGGGGGAAAGTCTCCGGCGCCGGCGGCGGCGGATTCATGTTCTTTTACTGCCCGGGAAACACGCGGCATGACGTGATCAGAGCCTTGACCGCTTTTGGCGGACAGGCCAAACGGTATGAATTTACCATCAAAGGACTGACCACCTGGTGTTATTAACAATCATCATTTGTTGAAAGATCATTATGGATATCATTTCAGAACGCATACAACAATCGATTGAGACGAAGAAAAGGATCCTTTCCGACGAACACCTTCTTTCGGAGATCAACGATGTGGCGCAGAACTGCGCCGAGACGCTGTGCCAGGGTAACCGGATTTATTTCTGCGGAAACGGTGGCAGCGCGGCCGATGCTCAACATCTGGCTGCGGAACTGTCGGGACGTTATCTCTACGATCGTCCGCCATTGCCCGCGGAAGCGCTCCATGTCAATACTTCCTATCTGACGGCAGTGGCCAACGATTATTCTTACGACGAAGTGTACTCCCGGTTGCTCCAGGGTATTGGTCACTCCGGTGATGTGCTCATCGCCATCTCTACGTCGGGAAACTCGGGAAATATCCTCCGCGCCATCGAGACCGCGCAGGATCTGGGTATGATCATCGTCGGAATGACCGGAAGATCGGGTGGTAAAATGAAGAATGTCTGTGATTTTCTTCTCAATGTTCCTTCTGATGAGACCCCCCGCATTCAGGAATCACACATCATGATCGGACACATCATCTGCGAGATCATCGAATCAACCATTTTCCCCCGATAGCCGTGATCAGGGAAGCAATCATCCTGGCAGGAGGTCTGGGGACAAGGCTCCGGACAGTCGTCAGCGATGTTCCCAAATCAATGGCTGATGTCAACGGCCGTCCTTTCCTGGAATATGTATTCGATTACCTGATCAGGTATAACATCGGGAAAGTGGTTGTCTCCACTGGATACAAGGGCGACATGATCAGTGGGTGTTTCGGAAAAAAATACCGCTCCCTCGATCTTTCCTATGCTGAAGAAAAAGAACCATTGGGTACCGGAGGCGGCATCCGGAATGCCTTTCGCCTTATCAACGGGGAAGAAGCATTCGTCATGAACGGGGATTCCTTATTCAGTATCAACCTGGAAGAAATGGACAGGTTCCATCATTCAGGACATGGACTCCTGACACTGGCTCTCAGGTACCTGGAAGATACGGGACGGTATGGAGCCGTCAGACTGGGTATCTCACATCGCATCAAGGGCTTCACGGAGAAAAAGGAAAACGGCGGTCCTGGATATATCAACGGAGGCGTGTATATTCTGAATAAAAACTTTATCACCGGCGATTTCTTCGAAGACAAATTTTCCATCGAAAAAGATTGTTTTGAAAAATATTACATGGATCACACCATGCTGGGTTTTGTGGCCGACGGGTATTTCCTCGACATCGGCATCCCGGAAGATTATGAAAGAGCTCAACATGAATTTCAAAGACTGGAATACTGATAAGACCTGGACGTTGTTTCTGGATCGCGACGGGGTGATCAACCGCCGGATCGTGGATGGATATGTGACACAGTGGGAAGACTTTGAGTTTCTCCCGGGGGTGACCGATGCCCTGAAGATACTGGCCCGGAAGTTTGGACGGATTGTGGTGGTGAGTAACCAACAGGGTATTGCCAAAGGGCTGATGACCGAGGAAGACCTGGCCCGCATTCACAGCAGCATGGTCAGGCAAGTGGAAGGATGCCGGGGCCGGATCGACCTTGTCCTTCATTCTCCTCACCTGAGCTCTGAGGGATCACCGATGCGGAAACCGGGAATTGGCATGGCGTTGGAAGCACAACGTCAGTTCCCGGAGATCGACTTCGGAAAATCGGTGATGGCCGGTGATTCGGAATCGGATATTCTTTTTGGTAACAACGCGGGAATGAAAACCATCCTGATCTCTGACGATACTTCCCTGATTGAAAAGATCTCGGGACAATACAATCTTTGTTTTCCCGATCTCCTGACCTTTGCCTCAAACATTCTTTAACTCTCTATACAGCAATGACTCCAACACTTATTTTCTCCGTTTTCATCAGCTACACCGTACTTCTTTTTTTCATTACCTGGCTTACCGCACGCAAGGCTACTAACCGTGGCTTTTTTATTGGGAATAAAGAGTCGCCCTGGTTCGTGGTCGCCTATGGAATGATCGGAGCATCGTTATCAGGGGTTACCTTCATGTCTGTACCCGGTTGGGTTGGAACTACGCAGTTTTCCTATATGATGGTAGTGCTGGGCTACCTCGTGGGATATGCAGTCATTGCTACGGTGCTGATGCCGCTCTATTACCGGCTGAACCTTACGTCGATCTATTCCTACCTTGAATCGCGCTTCGGAAAATTCTCCTACAAGACCGGCGCTTTTTACTTCCTGCTTTCCCGTACCATCGGCGCTTCTTTCAGAATGTTCCTGGTGGTGAATGTGCTGCAGGTATTTGTGTTTGATGCCTGGAACGTTCCTTTCTTCGTGACCACCCTGATCTTTGTCGTTCTCATTATCCTGTACACCTTTAAAGGTGGTGTGAAGACGATCATCTGGACCGATACGCTGCAGACGACCTTTATGCTGGCAGCGTTGGTAGTTACTACGGTAGTCATCGTCCGGATGATGGGAGGCGGCTTTAGCGGGATGCTGTCACAGGTCATTGACAGTGGATATTCAAAGATGATTTTTACCGATTGGGGCGACCGGCGGTTTTTCCTGACCCAGTTCATCAGCGGAGCTTTCATCGCCATCGTTATGACAGGACTCGACCAGGAGATGATGCAAAAGAACCTGAGTTGCCGTTCACTGAAGGATGCGCAAAAAAATATGTTCACGTTCAGCACTATCATGGTGGGAGTGAATTTTCTCTTTCTGTTTTTGGGAGCATCCTTGTTTGTGTTTGCCAATTCCAGGGGCATTGCCCTCCCTTTGCGATCCGATGATCTCTTCCCGACCATTGCCTTCCAGTACCTGGGTCCGGTGACCGGGATGGTCTTTCTTATCGGACTTATCTCTGCCGCTTATCCCAGCGCTGATGGCGCCCTGACTTCCCTGACGACCTCTTTCTGTATCGATATCCTTGGATTGAATAAAAAGACCGATCTCGATGAACGAAAAAAACAACGGATACGGTACCTGGTTCATATTTCGTTCGCTATGCTGCTCCTGACAGTCATCGTGGTATTTCGCGCAATCAATGACCGGGCGGTGATCGATAAACTGTTTACCATAGCAGGTTATACGTACGGTCCGTTGTTGGGATTGTATGCGTTTGGGTTGTTTACCAAATTCGATGTGAAAGACCGTTTCGTCCCCATCGTGGCAATCATTTCACCGGTAATCTGTTATTTACTGAACATATTCTCTTCCGTTCTCTTCAATGGCTATGAGTTTGGATTTGAACTGTTGATTGTAAACGGATTTATTACATTTGCAGGACTCTTCATACTGAGAATAAAAAATTCCACATCACAGGTTAAACAACAGAGGTTGCATGATTAAAAACAGGTCGTATGAAAAATAAGATCGTTGCTGTACCGGTTTTACTTATCGTATTAGGATTGATGAGTGGAAACCTTTTTGCCCAGTTGAAAGTGTATCACATCAACGAAGGAGCTGTTCCACCGGTCAGTCACGGGGTTTTCTATTCCCTTCCCCGGACCGTGGTGAACATCGAAGTGACCATCGACCGTATCGAGAATTACAAGGGTCCGTATGCTGATTACGCCATGAAATACCTGGGACTGAAAAACGTGGTGTTGAATAATTCAGTGGAATATGCCATCTCCGACATTGCCATTACCACCTCGCCGGAGCCGGACCCTGAGCAGTATTACTATGTGGAAACCGTGGGAAAAGCAGGAAAAGGCCTGGCACCGGGCTTGCTGGAACTCAGCGATGCCGGTTTGATGCTCGGTACCATTCCTGATCAGACCGACACGGTCGTGAAAACAGTCGTCGTGAATAAGGAACCGGCAGCTCCGCTGGTAGCTGAAAAGGATATCTTCCCCGAGATCTTCAAATATTATGCGGATGTCAGCGTGTTTGAAAAGGTAGATACCATTATCCGGAAAGTCAGCATTGATACCATGACCATGGAACGTCAATACCTGAAAAGAACGCTGGTGGAGAAATCTCCTGAAGAGAAAGCAAAAGAGGCTGCCACTTTTATCTCCAAAATCAAAGACAACCGGTTTAACCTGATCACCGGGTACCAGGAAGTGAGTTATAACCGCGAGACCCTGGAATACATGGACACCCAACTGAAATTGATGGAAAAGGAATACATGAAGCTTTTTACCGGCATCAGCATTCACAAAACCCTGAAGTTTTCTTACAAATACATCCCTCTGCCCAATCAGATCAATACAGAGATCCCCATTTTCAAATTCTCCAAATCAAAAGGAGCGCTTGACCTCGATGGTCCTTCCGGCAAAGTCATTACCATCAAGATTCAGCGGGTAGGAAACACAAACAATGTAGCTTCTTACTTAAATAAAGCAGTAAAGGAAAGCAAGGAACAGGGACTGTCGTACCGTATTCCTGAATTGGCCAGGGTGATCGTGAAATTGGATGAGAACACGTTCAAGGAAACCCAGTGTCTGGTTAGTCAACTCGGACTGATCTCCAGCCTCCCGGCTGATAAATGGAAAGCAAGATTCTACAAGGAGACCGGTGGTATCAAGGCATTGACGATCGATTAGGTCAGATCGCCTTCCGCAATCTGACCAGTTTTTCCAGCATTTTTTCGAGCAGGTCGAGACGAAGCATGTTCGCTCCGTCTGACTTTGCATGAGGGGGGTCGGGATGAGTCTCGAGGAACAATCCATCGGCTCCGGCAGCCACCGAGGCCATGGCGATGGTCTCAATCATATCGGGTCTTCCTCCGGTCACACCCGATACCTGGTTGGGTTGCTGGAGTGAATGGGTGATATCGACGACTACAGGCACATTGAAACGCTTCATGTCGGGGATGTTCCGGAAATCAACCACCAGGTCGTTATATCCGAAAGTGTTGCCGCGTTCTGTCAGGATGATATGGTTGTTACCGGTGCTGCGGATTTTTTCTACCGCAAATTCCATGGAGGCGGCTGAAACGAACTGTCCTTTTTTAACATTCACCGGCTTCCCGGTTTTTCCCGCTGCCAGCAACAGATCTGTCTGGCGGCAAAGGAACGCCGGGATCTGAATCACATCACAATATTCCCCGGCGATAGCGCACTCGGATTCGGTATGAACATCGGTCAGTACCGGGATGCTGAATTTCTCGCTCACCTCCCGGAGAATACGCATTCCCTTTTCATCCCCGATACCGGTGAAGGAATCAAGCCGCGAACGGTTGGCCTTTTTATAGGAAGCTTTAAAGATGAACGGAATCTGAAGCCTGTTGCAGATCGAGAGTATAGTTTCGGCGATCTCGAACGGCATCGTTTCATTTTCGATCACACATGGGCCGGCTATCAGGAAAAAATTTTCACTTTCCGGGAACCGGATCTTGGGAATAGGAGGGAGTTTCATTGGTCTTCTTTCAAAATTTACGACAAAAGTAATCAGAGAAAACCATTCTCTGGGTTAGTACCTGTATTTGTTCTTCCACAACTCTTTCAAACGTGCTCTCAGTTCATTTTCCCGGGCGTTATGTTGCGGGTCATAGAACTTTTTCCCTTTGATCTTGTCAGGAAGGAACTCCTGTTCGGCAAAGTTATTTTCGAAATCGTGGGCGTATTTGTAATCTTTCCCGTACCCGATGTCCTTCATCAGGTTGGTAGGGGCGTTGCGCAGATGGAGCGGCACCGGCAGGTCTCCGTAGTCGCGAATGGCTTTCTGCGCGTTACGGATAGCCAGATACGAAGCATTGCTTTTTACGGAGCAGGCCAGGTAGATGGCTGTCTGCGAGAGGATCAGGTCGCATTCCGGGTAACCAATCACCGTGACGGCCTGAAAACAGGTATTGGCCAGCAACAGTGCATTGGGATTGGCATTTCCGATATCCTCCGATGCCAGGATGAGCATCCGTCTGGCAATAAATTTCGGATCTTCTCCGGCTTCTACCATGCGGGTCATCCAATAAACGGCTGCATTCGGGTCGCTTCCGCGGATTGATTTGATGAAAGCGGAAACGATATCATAATGCATCTCGCCTGTTTTGTCGTAGATCGCCAGATTTTGCTGAATGATCCGGATCGTCATTTCATTGGTGATGGTGATCTCCGAGGTATCGCTCTTCTCGGCGCTCACGATCAGCTCCAGCGCATTCAGCAGTTTTCGCGCATCACCGCCCGATATCCGGAGGATCGCTTCCGGCTCCCGGATTGTGATCCGGATCCCGTACTCCTGCTCAAGCCGTTGTTTCCCCTGGTCCAGCAGCTTTAACAGACGTGATTCATCCAGCGATTTCAGAATATAGATCTGACATCGCGACAGCAAAGGGGAGATCACTTCGAAGGAAGGGTTTTCGGTGGTGGCGCCGATAAAGGTCACTATGCCTTTTTCAACGGCTCCCAGCAAGGCGTCCTGCTGGGATTTGCTGAAACGATGGATTTCATCAATAAACAAGAAAGGACTTCCTCCTTCTTCCCTGGCTTTCGCAATCACTTCCCTCACCTCTTTCACCCCGGAACTGACCGCGCTGAGTGTATAGAAAGTCCGGTTTAATTGCTTCGAGATGATAAAGGCCAGCGTGGTTTTACCCACTCCCGGAGGTCCCCACAGCACCATGGATGGAACATTGCCCGATTCAATAGCCTTCCGCAGAATGGCTCCCGGTCCGACAAGATGCTCCTGGCCCAAGTATTCATCCAGTTTGGAAGGTCTGAGTTGCTCGGCAAGGGGAATTAACATCTGATTTGGCTTTATTACTGCAGTTTATAATGACAGGATGATCGCTTAGAGGAACCAAAAATACAATTAAAGGTGGAAATGACCGTTTTGTGTCTCGAAAAGTTAAAAAATCTTAAAATTTATTTTGCAGTATTTCAGTATGTTACGATAATTTGTTAAAAAATGTTAAAAAAAGTGCTCAAAATATTTGGATGGTATAGGGGAGTTGCCTTACCTTTGTATCGTCAATTTAAAAAACAATAAACAAATGAAAAAAATTGCTTCGATTTTAGTTATCGGTGCTGTCGCTTTCCTGTACAGCTGCGGACCTAGCGCAAAAGAAATGGAAGAAAAAAGAATTGCTGACTCAATCCGCGTTGCTGACTCATTAGCAATGGTTCAGGCTGAACAGCAGAGAGTTGCTGATTCAATTGCTCAGGCTCAGGCTGAAGCTGCTCGCAAAGACTCTATTGCACAGGGCTGGCTGAATGAAGATGGCACCCCGACTGCAAAACTGAAGAAAGAACTTGCCAAGATTAAGAAATAATCTGACTTCAGTTTAAAAAAGAAGCCGTCCCTCAAGGGCGGCTTTTTTTATTTCTCCATCGTCAACCTTCATGAAAGGAGGTGGGATCGAAAATGACAGATCAGAATCAATCCCGGAATTCTGCAGTTTTATGAGACCCGTCGCAAAAAGGGGAATGTTTTGTCTTCCCACAGCGACAGATTGCAGCTACTTCTCCCTTAATCTTTACCTTTTTTTTGTTGGCATCACGAATGATATAAGAACCCCGGATAAGGGCCGGACCGTCTTTGACCAATTCGATATGCGTGGAGATGGCCGGTTTCTTTTTTTTCTTTTTAGTCTGACGTCGGGCTATTTTAATGTCCATTTTATAGCAGAGGGCTTTGGACGGACAAGTATTGACGGTTCTGATAATATCTTCAGTGGGCGCTCCATCCATGCTGATCCACGGATCATGAGATGTGTCAAAAACTTCGGGAAGCTCGAGCAGGCAATTGGCTGAATGAATGCACCTGTCAGGGAACCAGAACACAGTTATTTCCCCATTAGTATATTTCAGGACGCTCTCCGGACTTATTGCCAGCTGTTGTAGTTCCTCCTTTGATATTTTGTTCGACATTATATCTTCAGAAATTTATCCCATAAAAGTACTACATATTTTGAAAAGAGATCAGAAAAGTGTGGGATGTTTTCTATAGAATTAAAATGAGAAGGCGGCCATCCTCCTGCGAAATGACAGGGAATAACCGCCTTTTCATGAACAGGCAGGAAAGGATTTAGCCTTTCTTACTGCCTGAAAGAGGAAGATTATCGTTTAACCATTTTGAGTGTTTCCGTAAAATTGTCGCCCGTGCAGACAATACAATAGAGACCTGGTTTCAGCGAGGAAAGGTCGATGGTTTTTTGGCCGTTAACAGTCATTTTCAACAGGGTCTGTCCTGAAATGTTGTTGATGCTCACCAACATGGGTTCTCCCTTATCGTTGCTGATGGAAACGAGATCGCGAACGGGATTGGGGAAAAGGACGATATTGTGCGTAATCTCCCTGGTAGGAGGGATACTGACCGTGCTGTCGTAAGGAACAGCCAGGGTGGCAACGCTGGCCAGATTAGCCTGGATGAATTTTTTGGCCATCTCGGGACTGTTGAAACTCAGTCCGATGACATCGTTCGGGGTATGGATGTAAGGACTGTAATTCGGAGTGTCTTCAAAGGGAAAGATACCCATATACCCGTGATTGTTGAAAGAAGTGTGATCGCTGTCTCCACCGATAGCCTCTGCCTCTTCCACTGAAAAATCGGGGAGATAAACAGCGGCTACATTAGTGTAAAAATCGACCAGTTGCTGCGCAGATGACGGAGCGATCATGTCTGTGTGGATTTCATCTCCCGGGTTGAGATAGCCTATCATATCGAAATTGAAGTATCCAAGGATATCCATTCCCGATTGTTTTGCCTTGGTGGCATAATATTCGCTGCCGATCAATCCCAGTTCTTCCGCAGAAAAAGCGCAGAAGATAATGGACCGTTCGAAAGCGTAATTTTTCAGGATCCTGGCGAGTTCCATGACACCACTGGTGCCGGAGGCATTGTCGTCGGCTCCCGGTGCAAGTCCGGTGTAAGTATATGAGTCGTAATGCCCGCCTACTACGATATATTCATCGGGGTGTACATAGCCTGGGAGGGTGGCAATGACATTGTCGCTGCAGGGACTACCTCCATAAAGAGGAAAATCCTGCAGTTCCACTTGAATTCCCAAACTGTCGAACTGATCCTTTAACCAGTTCTGTGCCATAATGGCTTGCTGTGTAGTGCATTTCCGGGTCGAGTAAGAGCTCAGATGCCTGACAACGGGCATGAATTGTCCGGTGTCTACCTGGCCAATCAGGTCATATACTAACGGAATGGTATCCACTTCGTATCGGGAAGCGGCTGATTTGTTGGTTTTGTTTTGAGCAGATGCAAGGATTGCTATCGCAAGGAAAAAAACAGTAAAGATTTGTTTCATAAGGGGATGGATTCTGTTAGCAAATTTACGGATTTTTTAAATACGCAAGGAGAAAATCTCCCTATCTTTGCCCCGGTCGAAAAACCACAGAAACGGCCTGTTGTTGTTGAATGAATGAAACGCGACTACTACCTGCCAATCTGATACTTGAAGATGGCACGTCATTAAAAGGATATTCATTTGGTGCTCCCCAATCGGCAGCCGGAGAGGTGGTTTTCAGTACTGCCATGACCGGGTACCCCGAAAGTCTTTCAGATCCATCGTACCAGGGTCAGATCCTGGTGGCCACTTACCCGCTGATCGGTAACTATGGTGTGCCTTTTGTATCAAGGAAAAACGGCATGGCCGAGAATTTCGAATCAGATCATCTTCAGGTCACCGGACTTGTCATCTCTGATTATTCCTTCAGATATAGTCATTGGAATGCCGAAAAAAGCCTTTCGCAATGGATGGAGGAACAGGGCGTTCCCGGGATTTTCGGAGTGGATACCCGCCAGCTTACGCGGACCATCAGAGAGCATGGTGCTATGTTGGGTAAGATCATCGTTGACGGTGATCCCGGTTTTCGTGATCCCAATGCGGAAAACCTGGTGGATAAAGTATCAACACGCCAACCCAGGGTGTTCGGGAGTGGTAAATACCGGATTATGCTGGTTGATTGCGGGACCAAGAACAATATCATCCGCTGCCTTCTGAAACGGGATGCCACCGTCACCTTAGTACCCTGGAATTATCCGCTGTCCGCGGACCAATACGATGGCGTGCTGCTTTCCAACGGACCGGGCGATCCTAAAATTTGCCTTGAAACCATCACCAATACGAAAGTTATACTCCGGGGCACGATCCCGGTCTTCGGTATCTGCCTCGGTTCACAAATCATGGCCCTGGCGGCAGGAGCCGATACCTATAAGTTGAAATACGGTCACCGCAGTCATAATCAACCTGTCAAAATGGAAGGCTCGAGCCGTTGTTTTATTACTTCGCAGAATCATGGCTATGCCATTGATACCAAAACACTTCCGGAAGGATGGGAACCGTGGTTCACTAACCTGAATGACGGGACATGCGAAGGGATCCGGCATAAAAACGGGCTCTTTTCGGCTGTTCAGTTCCATCCGGAAGCTTCTGCAGGCCCCGTTGATACTGAGTTTTTATTTGATGAGTTCATGAATCAGGTGATAGAACGATGCCGGTAACGAAAGTCATAATACTGGGATCAGGCGCCCTCAAGATCGGGGAAGCGGGAGAATTTGACTATTCCGGAACGCAAGCACTTAAGGCTTTGCGTGAGGAGGGAGTGGAAACCATCCTGATCAACCCCAACATCGCTACCGTCCAGACCTCGGAAGGGCTTGCCGACAGGACCTATTTCCTGCCGATTACGCCTTGGTTTGTGGAAAAAGTAATCCTCCGGGAAAAACCAGACGGTATCCTGCTTGCATTCGGCGGGCAAACAGCCCTCAATTGCGGGATTGCCTTGTATCGCTCCGGTTTTCTTCAGGAAAATAAGGTTCAGGTCCTTGGAACACAGGTGCAGGCGATCATTGACACGGAAGACCGGGAGCTGTTCACGCATAAACTGGATGAGATTGGGGTGAAAACTCCCAAAAGCTCGGCAGTGACCAATCCCCTGGAAGCCGCTAAAGCAGCCGCTGAGTTGGGATACCCTGTTATCGTCAGGTCAGCATATGCCCTGGGTGGGTTGGGAAGCGGGTTCTGCTCCAATGAATCCGAGATCCTGGCTCTGACCGGTAAATCTTTCTCCTATTCCGACCAGGTCCTGGTAGAAGAATCCCTGAAAGGGTGGAAAGAGGTGGAGTACGAAGTAGTGCGTGATCGCTATGACAACTGCATCACGGTTTGCAATATGGAGAACTTTGATCCGCTGGGAATCCATACCGGCGAGAGCATTGTGGTGGCTCCTTCGCAGACTCTTTCCAACAGAGAATACCACAAGCTTCGCGAACTCTCCATCCGGATTGTACGCCATGTGGGGATCATCGGGGAATGCAACGTGCAGTTTGCGCTGGATCCCCATTCCGAAGACTACCGGGTGATCGAGGTCAATGCCCGGCTTTCCCGTTCCAGCGCGTTGGCTTCCAAAGCAACCGGATACCCGCTGGCCTTTGTCGCCGCAAAACTCTCGCTGGGATATGGATTGTGGGAACTCCGCAATTCCGTGACCAAAGACACCTCTGCCTTTTTTGAACCCGCCCTCGACTATGTCGTGTGCAAGATCCCGCGCTGGGACCTTGATAAATTCCATGGTGTCTCCCGTGAAATAGGAAGCAGCATGAAGAGCGTGGGTGAAGTCATGGCTATCGGACGTACCTTCGAAGAGGCCATCCAGAAAGGGCTTCGGATGATCGGGCAGGGGATGCACGGTTTTGTCGGTAACAAAGATATCGAAGACATCATCATCGAAAAAGAATTGTCGGTGCCAACCGACATGCGCATCTTCGTCATTGCCATGGCCCTGTTTAAAGGCTATTCGATCGACCGGATCTTTGAATTGACACGCATCGACAGATGGTTCCTGGAAAAGCTGAAAAATATCTTCGATGTCAGAACCGACATCATGTCCTATTCTACCCTGGATGAGCTGCCCGATGCATTGCTGCTGAAGGCCAAGAAACTAGGGTTTTCCGACTTTCAGATCGCCCGGATGATCTTCGGACACGACAGCGCCCGAATGAAGGACGATGTGCTGGAAGTGCGAAATCACCGGAAATCACGCGGAATACTGCCGGTTGTCAAACAGATCGACACCATGGCCGCAGAATACCCGGCACGTACTAACTATCTGTATGTAACCTATAACGGAACCTCACACGACATCTCCTATGAAAAGGATCACAAATCGGTGGTGGTGCTCGGCTCCGGCGCATACAGGATTGGCAGCAGCGTTGAATTCGACTGGTGCGGGGTGAATGCGATCAATACGATCAGGAAAGAAAACTACCGGTCGGTGATGATCAATTACAACCCTGAGACGGTCAGCACCGATTATGATGTGTGCGACCGGTTGTATTTTGAAGAACTTACCTTCGAACGGGTCATGGATATCCTTGACCTGGAGGATCCGAAAGGAGTGATTCTGTCCACCGGCGGACAAATACCGAATAACCTGGCTATGCGGTTACACCGGCAGGGTGTGCCTGTTTTGGGGACTTCGCCGGTTTCGATCGACCGGGCAGAGAACCGTCATAAGTTTTCATCGCTCCTCGATACCTTGGGGATAGATCAGCCACGCTGGCAGGAGCTCACCAGCATGGACGAGGTAGGCGCTTTCACTGATGAAGTAGGCTTCCCGGTGATCGTCAGACCATCATACGTGCTGAGCGGCGCAGCGATGAACGTCGTCTCCAACCGGAACGAGCTCAATCATTTTTTGGGACTCGCTGCCCGGATATCAAAGGAGTACCCGGTCGTTGTATCCAGGTTTATCGAAGATGCCAAGGAGATTGAGATGGATGCCGTGGCGCGGCAGGGAGAGATTATCTGCTATGCCATTTCCGAACACGTGGAGTTTGCCGGTGTTCATTCCGGGGATGCAACCATGTTATTTCCTCCCCAGAAGATTTATGTTGAAACCGTACGAAGGATAAAAAGGATATCGCGTCAGATAGCGGAAGACCTTCAAATATCCGGTCCCTTCAACATTCAGTTCCTGGCAAAAGATAACGACGTGATGGTGATTGAATGTAACCTGCGTGCCTCCCGTAGCTTCCCGTTCATCTCGAAAGTCCTGAAAACAAACTTCATTGAGATTGCCACCCGGGTGATGCTGAATCTGCCGGTCACTAAACCCGATAAAACCTTATTCGATATTGACTATGTAGGAGTAAAAGCCTCGCAGTTCTCCTTCTCGCGTCTTCAGAAGGCTGACCCGGTGCTGGGCGTGGACATGGTCTCCACGGGCGAAGTAGGATGTATCGGTGACAGTTACTACGAGGCCATTTTAAAAGCGATGTTGTCGGTCGGGTATTCTCTTCCCCGGAAAGGAGTACTGTTCTCAGGGGGACCCGCACGATCGAAGATGGAGTTGCTGACCAGCGCCCGGATGCTTTCCGAAATGGGTTTGCCTATCTATGCCACCGGCGGCACCCGCGATTTCTTCCGGTTGCACGGTATCGAAGCGGAATTGCTTCGTTGGCCGGATGAAACGGTCAAACCCACGGTCATCGATTTTCTCCGCGAAAAGAAAATCGACCTGGTCATCAATATTCCCAAAGACCTTACCAAAGGAGAACTCGATAACGATTACCGCATCAGGCGGAGTGCCGTGGATTTCAATATCCCGCTCATCACCAATGCCCGGCTTGCCAGCGCATTCATCTATGCGGTTTGTAAAGTCAACCCCGACGAAATGGCCATCTCTTCCTGGCAGGAATACTAAAAATCCCTCCCGGAATACACCGGAAGGGATCTTTGGTGGAGGGATCGCTAACCCCTATTCTCCAAGAAGTTTGTAAGTGAGTTTGATGGAGAAGTGCTGGTTGGTAACACCGCGGATATTCTTGCAGCAGACTTTTTCCAATTCACTCTTGACATACTTTGCCAGTTCCTTGTTGACGGACTCAGCTTTCTTGACGATCAGTTTCCCTTCGTCAATCACAAAGATTACATCTACCGTTCCCGTGAAATCACACTTATTATCCACTGCAGGGAACTTAAGATTTTGAGCAATAGTATTCTGAACAGCTACAGTAGTGGTCGGAGCATTGGTGGTAACCGGCTTTTTGGCAAAACCAGTCAATATGGAGGCAACAACAAACACGACAATCAACCCGGATAAACGAATCACATTTAATGCTTTCATGACTTTTAATTTTAAGTTGTGAATGATCTTTGAACTTTACACAACAAAAGTACATTGGCTAATGCGTTGTAAACAAGTAATATATATGAATTCCGGGCCGGATTGTACCAAGCATGTCACAACCGGGATGAATGAAATTCATGAACCGGAAAATCCGACGAACGTGCTACCGTGATCGATAAAATTTGACCGGAAAATGACCCCGTGAGAAGGTCGCCCGGTAGAATAAACATGACCTGAAAAAAACGTTTATTTAGTTTTTCCCAGCGTTTATTTAGTTTTTGCCACGTTAAATAAATCGTTGCCGGAAATTTTGAGGAAACAATATATTTGCTGAACGAAAAAAAATCATGATCTCCTGCATTGTTATCGATGATGAAAAAAGGGCGCTGGAAACCTTTCAGAAAATAGCCGAGCGCTACTTTTCTGACAAACTCAAGGTGGTCGCGTTAGCTTCAAATGTGAGAGAAGGCTATCTCGCTATTGAAGAGTGCTCGCCCAACTTGGTTTTTCTTGATATTGAGATGCCGGGAGAGAATGGTTTTAAGCTGTTCAATTATTTTACGGAAGTCAAATTTGGCGTGGTCTTTCTGACAGCTTATAAAAATTATGCCATTGATGCCATCCGCTTTTCCGCTTTTGACTACCTCCTGAAACCGCTGGATGTGGATGATCTTGCCAGGGTTATTAACCGGTTCGAGAGAAAACAAAGCACGGCTCAACAGACCGAACGGGTGAAGAACCTGCTGGAGAACCTTGATTCGGGAGGAGACTCTTCCATGAGAGTAGCGCTCCCGACTTTAACAGGGTTCCGTCTTGTGCAGATAGACAATATCCTTTTCTGCCAGGCCAGTGAAAATTATACCCTGATACATACACTTGACCGGGAAACCATCCTCGTTTCCCGCACCCTGAAGGTGATGGAGGATGTTCTTCCGGAAACTCATTTCTTCAGAATACACAAATCTTTTATTATAAACCTTTCACATGTCAAGGAATATATTCGTAATAGCGGGCAACATCAGGTTCAACTTGAGAACGGAGTTACGCTGGAGGTCGCAACCCGTCGTCAGGAAGAGTTTATAAAAATGCTGACCGGAAAATCCATTTAAAACCCCCGAACAACACCGTCTTGTCCTTCCCTCAAATCACCGGCTCGCCCTCCTTCCACCTTCCCCTCCATGGCTGGTTGATTTCAAGCGGTGTTGTTCTTTTTTTTTCGTACTTTATCTATGTTATTTATAGGAATCGTCGCCGTCAGCTACGGAGCGAGATTCACCTTAAACAAGTCCTTATGGAGGAGTCTCTTCGGTTGCAGATCTTTGAGCTGCAAGCGCAGATGCGCCCCCATTTCATCTTTAATGTCATCAATTCCATACAAGGGTTTATTCTGAACGAAGATGTGGATACCTCTCTTCATTATCTCTCCCTGTTATCGAAACTGATCCGGAAAACACTCGAAAACGCCGACAGAGAGCTGGTACCTATTGCCGAAGAGGTGGAGATCATCATGAATTTTCTGGAGATTGAACGGATGCGGTTTGATGGAGCACTGGATTATAACCTGGAGATTGACCCCCGAGTTGATCTCCAATCAACCTTTATCCCCCCCATGATCCTTCAGCCCTATATCGATATGTCGCTTCGGCAGGGAATCCGGCACAGAGACCAGGGAGGAGTGATGAACATCAACATTGATTCAAATCAGGATCATGTTCTTACCGTCACCATCACAGATAACGGACCGGGCTGGAAAACTCTTATTTTTTCTACCCCGCCGCCTCCCGAACCAGGACTCAATGCCTATAAGCTGTTGTCAGACAGGATAAAACTTCTTAATAAACTGAATAATACGGATGCCTTCTCTGTCTCGATTGAAGATTTATTGGACGAGAACAACCAAGCTACCGGGACTTCCATTGTTATCCGGTATTTATTGACCGAAGGCTGATTTTACTTTCTGATTCTCTTTCCGGCATTCGCCGGGAAATAATGATCCCCTGAGACCCTCATGATCTCCTCTTTCTACGTTGAAAAAATCAATGGAATACATCTATGCGTACCGATCAACCTGAAAAATATTGTATATTTATGAAAAAATCCGATTACAAACCTAATGTGTCATTTAAAGAAAGAGCTATGAAAAAAATTTTTACGTTTTTAATGGCATTCAGTCTGACTTGTATTGCTTTCGGACAGACTTATTTCTTAGAAGATTTCAATGCAGGGGTGATGCCCCCCGAGGGTTGGACGATCGATACCCTGGCTGATAACTGGACTGTTGAGGAGTCAAGCAGCGCCGGAGGTATCGCACCTGAAGCAGTTTTCAGCTGGTCGAGTGACAATACCATCAGCAGGTTCATATCACCCGTTGTGGATCTTTCCGGGTTGACTTCGGTTACCATGATGCTGAATTTTTACTACTATTTTTATGACGATCCCGCTCCTTCTTTCGGTATCGCTACCCGTTCCGGCTCCGGGCCCTGGACAACGGTGTGGGAAATCACCCCGACAGGCGATGTGGGACCCAAGGCATTGGTTGTGGACATTAACAACTCCGACTTGGGAGCGGACTTCCAATTCTGCCTCTATGTCACGGGGGACTTTTATAACATAAACTATTTATATTTTGATAACATTCAATTGTTTAATCCTTTAGCTACCAATGCTGTACTGACTTCTGCTTCTTTACCCAGGTTTGCGGCCATAGACAGCGTAAACAGCCTGACGGGATCCATTCAGAACATGGGAACTGATACCATTAAATCGTTCGATGTGTTGTATTCGATCAATGGCGGAACTCCTGAGGTCTCTTCCGTGACAGGGATCAACCTGGCTATCGGCGATGCCTATAATTTCCTTCACAACAAACCGATCGTTTTCAACACCCCTGGTAATTTCCAGGTTGATGTTGTGGTGAATAACATCAATGGCGGGGTTGATCAGGATACTACCAACAATTACAAAAGTTTGACAACAGGAGTTGTACCCTGGATTCCCAATAAGAAAGTATTCTGCGAAGAAGCAACCGGAACCTGGTGCGGATGGTGCGTCAGAGGGATCTGCTTTATGGAGTACATGGCCGAAACATATCCTGAAACCTGGATCGGAGCAGCCGTTCATAATGGCGATCCCATGGTAAATGATGCTTATGACGAAGAGATGCCCAATATCATCCCGAATTTCCCGGGATACCCCAGTGGAACTATTGATCGTGCCGGAGCCAATTACTGGGATCCGTCGGATTTTGAACTTGGTTACCAACAGCGCATTAAAGCCATCTCCCCGGGTTCTGTTCAGATCGTTAATTTCTCCTGGGATACGGCCACCCGGATCGTGACCTTTGATATTATCTCGGAAATATTGCTCGACATATCCGATGAACTCAGGTTCGGAGCTGTTATCATTGAAGACAGCTTATATGGAACAGGTGGTGACTGGGATCAGGCAAACTATTATTCCGGCGGCGGCAATGGCGAAATGTGCGGCTTTGAAACCCTTGCCGATCCCGTTCCTGCCGCTGACATGCATTACGATCATGTGGCCCGTGAGATTCTTGACACGCCTTACGGAACCGAAGGAAGTATCCCTGCCCCTGTCACCGCAGGATCATTCCCTGTTTATTCATATACCTACACGATCCCGACGACCTGGAATTTTGACAAACTACATTTTGTAGCGCTCCTGATCGATTATACTACCGGAGAAATCCTCAATGCAAACGACGACATATCGTGGGTAGGTATTCCTCAGAATAACCATGAAATAGGACTGAAAATTTATCCGAACCCGGTTTCTTCAAACACAACCATCAACTTCAAAATCAATCAACCGCAAACAGTCAGCATCCGGGTTACCGATTTGCTCGGAAGAGTTGTCTTTAACCCGCCGGCTGAACAATACCCGGCTGGTGAAAACAAAATCATGTTCAATGCTGAAAACATGAATGACGGACTCTATGTGGTGGAAGTCAACGCTAACGGTAAGAAGTATACACAGAAAATTTCTGTGATCAAGTAAACCGGTATTTTTCAAAAGAAGACGGCAGGGGAGGAATTCCCTGCCGTTTTTTTATGATTTTACGTAAACCCTTGCATAAATCAAGCCGGCATCGATCATCAGAATCATTTTAATGAACAGAAATACAAGGAGATAGTACATCAAGACTTCAAAAAAGAAAAAAAATTCTATCGTGTTACGAATTATTCGTAATTTTGCATACCGCACGGTAGGTATTTTTTTATGAAAGAAACAAAAGAAATGATATTAAAGACAGCTTATAACATGTTCCTGTTCAGGAATTATGAAGCTGTTACGATCAATAGTATCATCAAAAACACGGGACTTACAAAAGGGGCTATCTATCATTATTATGACAGCAAAGAGGCGCTTTTTAAGGCAGTTGTTGAGGAGTACATGCTGGAGACCCGCAAGGACTTTTTCTGTGAATTTTCTTCCCTGAAAGAATTCATCCAGCACCTGGTTAATCTGGTTAAAGAGAAGATGTCAAAGCTGGTCGGAGATAATACGGACACCAACAGCGGGGTGCCGATCAATTATTTGTCATTGATGGTGTCTGCTTACCGGTATTACCCGGATTTTGCGAAAATCGGGAAGGAGTTTTTTAATAACCAGAACTTGAGATGGGAAATGGTGATAAAAAAGGCAATTGAGAACAACGAAATCAAGGAGGATATTGATGTAGAAGCGACAATAGCAAATTTTATGAGTGCTAGTTCCTGGATCATTACCAATATTATGTCCAAAGGATCCCTGACCTATGGTCTTGAAATGTTTGAAAGTCAATGCCGGCAACTTTATAATTCCCTGAAGAAATAACCCGGAAAAAATAGCAAGATGAGGGAGTACCGCATGACCGGTACAGCGTTTATATTGTATTATAATTAAGATAACTATATGAAATTGAGAATATTAAAACTGTTTTTGGCCGTTAACCTCAGTATGCTGGTATGTGGCGTGAACGGACAAACTTCCTTGTCCGATCTGGTGAATTACTCGCTCGAACACAGTCATTCGGTTAAAAAGGCTGGCTATCAGCGGAAAGAAGCTGACTATCTGCGTAAAGAAACCCTGGCCAAAGGCTTGCCCCAGATCGACGCTTCGGCAAGTTATAGTAAGATGTTTTTTGATGTTGATATTCCGCAATCGGCCTATGACATGGTTATTGCCAATGTATCGCCGGAGAATCAGCAGATGGTATTGGGTATTCTTTCCCAGATTGACAATATTGACGCATTATATATGGTTAGTACCGGTTTCCAAGTGACCCAACTGATTTATAGCCGGTCATATTGGGTGGGATTAAAGACCACGCAGAAAACGCAGGAATTGTATTCGGTTCTTCAGGATAAGACGGATGAAGATGTTATCGATGAGGTGGCTACGGCATACTATCAGGCGGGTTCCATGATGTTGCAATTACAAACAATCAGGAAGTCGATTGATAATTTGAAAGAGATGCACCGGATCGCTGACCTTAGTTATCAGAACGATTTTATCAAAGAAAGTGATGTGAACCGTCTGCAAGTCACCATTACAAACCTGGACGTGACTCGCCAGACTTTGCAAAACGGAGTGAATATTCAGTTAAACTACTTGAAAGCTTTGGCGGGAATGCCTGCCGATTCTGTCCTGGCCATTGATACGGCTGCCATGGTGAAAGATTTTACCGGGGAACTGAAAATCCCTGCGTTTAATATCGGCAATGTTCCTTCTTTCCAGGCATTGATCAAACAGGATGAGATCTATGCTCAGCAGATCAAACTGGCACAGGCAAAGTTTCTTCCCACTCTGGCAGCTTATGGAAAATTTGATTTTTCTTCTTATAACACCACTTCGGAAATCGAAAAGCTGACGAACATGAATACGCTGGGAGTAAGTTTATCGATGCCGATTTTTTCATCCGGAGCCAATTACTCGAAGGTGAAACAGGCACAATTAAAACAATCGCAGTTGAGAGAAGACATACAGAAGACAAAGGATTTGCTTACGGTGAGTTATAACAGCGCGGTGACAGAATTCCAAACAGCCGGGAGCATGGTGAAAGCACAACAGGAAAACAGGGACCTTGCTGCCAAAGTCTATCATCAGACTTCACTTCGTTATCAGGAGGGAATGGCATCCATGGCTGATTTGCTGAATGTCAATTCCGATTTTTTACAAGCAGATAATTCATTGAACCTGCAAATTCTTAAATATAAAACCTCGGAAATAAAAATGCTCAAAGCAACCGGGAATCTTAAACAAATCGCTAACAGGAAGTAATATCAAAAAAGATAAAGAAATGAAAATCAAGAAATCGCACATAATCGTTCTGGTAATCGTCCTTGCAGCCATCGTATTGGCCGTTTTCAAACTGGCAAGCAACAAAAAACAATTTCAGGATGATGTGGCATTTGCCAAACGGACGATAGAAAAGATACCGGTGGCCATTGACACGGTAAGGACAGGAATGTTATCTGAAAACGTGGTAGCAACAGGGACTTTGGAAGCATCTGACGTGTTGAACCTGGTTTCGGAAACGCAAGGGCGGATCGTGACTATATACAAAGAAAAAGGCGACCGTGTAACGGCCGGTGAGGTGATCGCTAAAGTTGATGATGAGGTAATCTCGGCCAATGTACTGACAGCCGAAGCGAATTATGCTCAGTTTGAAAAGGATGTTGACCGGCTTTCGCGCCTTTCCGAAGAAAACGCGGTGACCAAACGCGACCTTGAACAGGCAAGGATCGGGTTGAAAAAGGCAAAAGCAGATTTGATCACAGCACGGAAGGCATTGGGAAACACCAGCATCAAATCACCCATTTCGGGCTACATCAACAACGATTTCATCACCGTAGGCCAATTGTTGGGCGGCGGATCACCGGTATGTGAGATCGTCAACAACAACCAATTGAAATTGAATATTAAAGTCTCGGAACGGGAAGTGTATAAAATTCAGGTAGGGCAGACAGTTACCGTCCACCTGACGGTCTTCCCCGATAAAAACTTTACCGGTCGTATCACCTCCATCGCTGAAAAAGCTGATGCAGCGATGAAGTTCAATGTCGAGATCACCCTGAATAATGACAAGACAGCTCACCTGAGAAGCGGTTTATACGCTGAAGCGGAATTGCCTGTGAAAAATGTTGAACAGCTGATCATTCCCAAAGTCAGTATCGTCGGGAGTATGGAAAGCCCTGTTGTATATGTGGCTGTAAACGGAAAGGCTGAAAAGCGGGAAATTATTACCGGTCATGGAAATGACAAACAGGTGGAAGTGCTGAAAGGGTTGTCGGAAGGGGATCAATTGATCGTGAGCGGACAAATGAACCTGAAAAATGGTGATGAAATCAATATTGTGCGGTAGAATTATATAAACGGGAAAAATGAAAATAACTGAAATTTCGATAAAACGCTCAACCATACCGGTTGTGATCTTCACCTTGCTCGCCTTGGGTGGCATTTTCAGCTACACCTTGTTGAACAAGGAACTCTCCCCAAACATTGATTTGCCCATCAACGAGGTAATGACGATTTATCCGGGTGCTGCTCCTTCGGAAGTGGAAAGTTCGGTAACGAAAAAGATTGAAGAAGCGGTATCAGCCCTTGAAGGGATCGATAAAATCAATTCCTATTCTTCCGAAGGCATTTCGGCGGTGATGATCACTTATAAAGATGGGATTGATGCCGATATCTCGTTGCAGGAATGCGAGCGGAAGGTCAACATGATCAAGAACGATCTCCCGGAGAATTGTAAAGATCCGCAGTTTGTAAAATTCGATATGACCATGCTTCCGGTAATGGATATTGCCGTCAGTTCCAACATGCCGGAAAAGGAGTTTTATGATCTGGTGGATAAAGAGATCAAAACACGGGTATCGCAGGTCAAGGGTGTCGCCCAGGTTTCTTTGCTCGGTGGCAACGAACGCGAGATCGAAGTAAAGGTCAATTCGCAAAAACTGGAACAGTACGGCCTCTCTCTGATGCAAGTCAAACAAGTTATTGAAGCATCCAATGTCGATTTCCCAACTGGAAAGATCAAGGATGATAATAGCAAGTTTATCGTGCGTCTGGCAGGTAAGTTCGATAACCTGGATCAGATCAGGGAATTGATCGTGGGAGCATCGCGCGATGGATCGGTAATAAAAGTCGGTGATGTGGCAAATGTCACCGACGGTACCAGAAAAGCTACCAAGATGGCACGTATCAACGGGCAGCCTGCTATCGGACTCAGTATCCAGAAACAGACTGACGGCAACGCGGTTGATATTAGTAAAGATGTCAAGAAACTGCTCAAGGATTTTGAGAAAGATTATGCACGGCAGAATGTCAAATTTACCATCGCGAACGATTTGTCTGAATTTACACAACAAGCTGTCGACGGGGTTATGCTCGATCTGCTCTTTGCTATCATACTCGTATCGATAACGATGTTACTATTCCTCCATACGTTCAGGAACCTGGTCTTTATCTTTGTTTCCATACCAACCTCCATCATCTCGACTTTTACCTTTTTCTGGTTGTTCGGTTTCTCTCTAAACCTACTGACATTACTTGCTATGTCCATTGTCGTTGGGGTGATCGTCGACGACGCCATCGTGGTGTTGGAGAATATTTACCGGCACATGGAGATGGGGAAATCCCGATGGAAGGCATCACTCGATGCCACCAAGGAGATCGGGATTACCGTTTCATCCATTACCATCGTCCTTATTGCTGTTTTCCTTCCGATCGGGCTTACTCCCGGGATGACCGGTCAGGTCCTGCGTTCATTCTCGCTGGTAGTGGTGATTTCCATCCTGATCAGTTTGTTGGTGGCTTTTACACTGGTTCCATCGCTTACTTCGCGTTTCGGGAAACTGAAAGTGTTTAATAAACATCGTTTCTTTGACCAATTCCTGCTGTATTTTGAAAGGTTGATCAACTGGGTGAAAACCGGGATCCTTAATGGGTTGCGTTGGGCATTGGGTCACAAAGTAGCCACACTCGCCGGAGCTACTGTACTATTGTTCTCTTCGGTATTTCTGTTAAGCGGAGGATACATTCAAACGGAAATGATGGACTCGGGCGACCGCGGGGAATTTATTATCTCCATGGAACTTGACAGAACCGCGACCGTGGAAAAAACCAACAGCATGTGCCTTGAGGTGGAAAAATTCCTGCTTCAGAATCCAGACATCGTTACCGTTTATACCAAAGTCGGTAGCAAGGGAGGATCCATGTCATTTCTGGAAACTCCGTATTGCGCGGAATTCAGTGTAAAACTGGTACCGAAGAAACAGCGAGAGTTGAGCGCTAAACTATACAGTAAGAAAATTAAGAATGAATTAAGCGCCAAATTCGTCGGGCCAAAGTTCATCGCCCGTGAAGTGAGCATGATCGGGAGTACGACCGACCCGATAGAAATTTACGTACGGTGCAACGACTTCGAAAAAGCGAAACAATACAGCAGGATTGTAGTCGCTGAATTAAGAAGTATTGATGGTACAACCGAAATCCAATCATCCGTAGAAGACGGCGATAAAGAAATGGTGGTGAAGTTTGACCGGGAGAAACTGGCCAAGCTTGGATTGACTATTGGTGAAATCGGCGCACAGATGTATATTTCTTTTGAAGGGAATCGCGATTTGAAATACCGTGATGGCAGTAACGAGTACGATATCTTTATCTCTTTCGATGAGTTTAACCGGAAGGATAAAGCTGATCTGGAGAATATCTCTTTTGTGAACCGGGCCGGACAGGTTATTAAACTTTCTCAGGTGGCCGAAATCACAGAAGGTGAAAGCCCGGCAACGCTTTCACGATATAATAAAATGCCGTCTGTCAGGATAACCGGTAACATGATCGGAAAGACTATCGGAACGGTGAGTACGGAAATTCAGGAACGGGTAGCGAAAACCGAGATGCCTGCCGGTGTCGATGTGATCTATTCGGGGAGTATGGAACAACAGAGTGAATCGTTCAGTAGTATGGCTATCGCCCTCCTTGCCTCCATTATCCTGATGTACCTGATCATGGTAGCCCTATACAACAGCTACGTCTATCCGTTGGTAGTGATGCTTTCGTTGCCACTGGCCGTGATCGGGGCGCTGTTTGCCCTGGCCTTGTCAGGGAAAAGCCTGAGCTTGTTTGCAATCATGGGTATCGTGATGTTGATGGGGTTGGTAGCCAAGAATGCCATCCTGGTAGTAGACTTCGCCAACAGCCGGCAAAGAGAAGGGATGAAGCCGTTTGACGCCATTATTGAAGCTACCTCCGTGAGGTTCCGGCCTATTCTGATGACCAACCTTGCCCTGGTGGTCGGATTGCTCCCGATCGCATTGGGCTCCGGCCCGGGCGCTGAATGGAAGAACGGTCTCGGCTGGGTGCTGATCGGAGGGTTGATCAGTTCCATGTTCCTCTCCCTCATCATCGTCCCGGTATTGTATGTCCTTCTTGATAAGATCGTCAAAAAACGTAAACCGGTCAGCTTGAGCGAAGAGCTTGTATCGAAAGAAGCAGTCGAATCAACGGTTAATTAAAAACTCAGGTTTGTTTTTTTTCTTTATTCTGAATTCCGGGCCCGGTCGTTTTCCGGCGCCCGGAATTTTTTTTATGCAGGCAAATTTGATGTAAAAATATTTAAAACGGATCAGGAAAATCCGGTTTGGAGGGCGGTTGTTCAATCACAATCCAACGCTAATCAATTTGGCGGTATCGCCTCAACAGCAAAAGTGACGGCCAAGGCTTTGGTGAAAAAGCTGATATCAGATAAAATCATCTGATAAGGTCGTTTTCCAACATGGAATTCTTGAGGAATTTGTTACCAATGAGTTACACTTTCGTTGCACCAATGTGGTACAAGGAAAGAGAAACAAATCTTGGAAAAACGTAATATAGGGTTTAAGTGTTTTCCGGGATTCTTCGGGAGGATAAGAAATCTTCATGTACACGCAGGAAGGCTATATTTCTAAGTACTTTGAACCGTCAAACGTCAGATGCTCATTGTTGAAGACATAACCTAATTGATTGCTGATGCATTTCGTGCGGCCAATAGTCTTATCAATGTTTCTATGAGAATGGCCATATATCCAATACTCAATTGGGCTTGTGGCAATATATTCGCCCAATTCGACTGTAAATGCACCATTCAATGCACTGCCTTTGAATTGAGGAGACATTAGCTCAAATGATGGCACATGATGAGTCGCAACTATAAGATGAGTTGCATTGCTTTCATTTACGCTCTTTTTGATGTAGTTAAAACAGTGTTCGTGCTCCTTGTTGAACCGTTCGAAATTTAGCAACTCACATCCAGACATAATCCTATGAAAATCGGTCACACCTGATTCTGTCTGAAAAGCATCCTGTAGCTTGATTTTGGACCATAATGTTGAGACAATCAAATCAATGCCGTATCCCAGGCCAATAATAGAATTATAGTAACAGGTTACATTGTCTCTGATTTTCAGGGACCAACCATCATATAGCGTATCAATATCGTAGTACTTGTAAAATTCATGATTCCCGGGAATCACAATTACTCTTTCATAATTGTCGGAAGCCCATGTCCAAAAAGGATGAACCGAATAATTATCATCACCGAGGTAGCCAATATCACCGGCAAGAACAAGAATATCGCCAGTAACAGGTAACGGGTGATGCTTGAGATAACTCCCATTCTGTTCAAATTCAAGGTGCAAATCGGATGCGTATTGTAGTTTCATTGGTTACTTTATCTCAAACAGATTATTCAAATTATCAAGAAATGAGAGAATGTCTTTTTTATCTCGTTTTAATGAGGCTTCCAAACCAACGTCCGGCAACTGGTCATTAATGGTGCGAATAAATTCTTGAACAGCTTCGAATATGGAGGCCGGGACTGTCACTTTTTCCGGGAAACTCCCAATAGCTGCCAGTTTCAAAACATCACTGCGGTGCTTTTTAATCCCCTTTGTATTTACTTGACGCCCTTCATTTTTCTCTTTCAGAAGATTCAGATATGCTTTTGCTTTAAGACAAATCAATGCTTCTGCTGATGCAAAACGAAGACCGCCATCCACAAAGCTGTGGCTAACTGTAAAAACATAGTAGTCTTCATCCATCATTATCGCTGAAAGACTATATTGATCTTCGTCGACAGGAATAGGTTCAATATGAAAACCGGACGGTTCACCAAGGATGTCAGAGTGCCTTGACAACAATTCAATCTGGACAGGGTATCCTTCGTCCGGTTCTTTAAAGCGGTACAGTTCATATGCTGGTGATTTATCCTCACTGCGTTTGCGCTTTCCATTTTTATAACCTCCGGCTTTTATGAAATCCCAAAAAGCTTCAATAAATTCATGAGTGAGTTTTTCAACAATCAAAATCACATCAATGTCGTCAGTTGCGCGTGGCCGCATAGGAGAGCCGCTTAGAATATTGTCACATGCAGTCCCTCCAATAATAACAAAGCAATCAGCGTAAGGACTCATTGCCTCCCTGAATTTATCGAGTCCGATTACCATAGTTTCTCCAGCATATAATTAAGTTCATCCATGACCCTCTCGTCTGTATCGTTCTTTAACAGAAGGTAAACAGATAAAGGATCTGCTATTTTCTCTGATTTGAGAATGATAGGGGGGTATTTCCATATTTCAATAGTCATGTCACCCTCAATCTGATTGATGTTTTTAAACTTGTTTCCTGATTTAAGAATTTTGAATTCCTCTTCAGTAAACGCACGATACTCTTCACTGTCCGGGTTCAAATGAGAATAAGCTGCCAATGCATTGTAACTGGTTGTTACACCTTCATTCATTATATTGTCAGAGAAAAACTTTGTTTTAAGCGGTGAAATGGCAATAGATGATATTCTATCCCATAATTCCTTGCCTTCATAGTTAAAATGAAGGTGTTTGAATCTGCTTTCATCAAGGGATATCTTGCAAATTTTCAAAGCTTCTAACTGACGAACGGCACGGCTGATGGTGACATATTGATATGGCACCAGTTGCTCCAGCTCTTTGAGAGAGAGACCTTCCAATGACTGTTTCTGCAAATGATAAAGCAACAGATATTGAGACGCAGGGGTCAGATGATCTGTTTTTACCGGTGTACTGTCTTTGGCATTTACCAGCAGGAACGGTAGATGTACGTATTTCCCGCTGACAATATACAGGACCCCTCGTTCAATCATTCGGTTGCGCTCGTAGGTTTTAAGATCGTTAAACAAAAATACTGTCGGCAATCCGGATATTGCTGATACGCGCTTGGCTGTATATACATACTGGAGAGGTCTGAGCTTATTCTCTTTCTTCGCTTTAAGAAGGAGAAAAGAATAGCCGGCGAACTTCGTTTCGTAAAAGTTAAAATTTAGTAAAGCATCTGCATATAATCCTTTCAGCCTGGAGATCGGAACAGGTTGAAGCTCCAACTTCTTACCCTCGACAATTATCCCATTAATCATAATTTCTAATTTTTGCACTGTTTTCTTATAATGTGAAAACGATGCAAATATAGTGAAAATATTTAATCGAACAAACAAAAAAATCGAAAGGACCTAATACAGGTCTTTTGCTCATTTTTAGTTGGATTTACTTCGATTTTCTATTTCCCGATACAAAACCGGCTGAAAATATTGCCAAGGATCTCGTCCGTGGTTATCTCCCCGGTGATTTCTCCCAGGTAATAGAGCGCATTCCTGATATCAATGGTGAGCAGGTCGGGAGAAAGTGAATCGGCCAGACCTTTCCTGATGGTCTGTACGGAAGTATGTGCCTGTTGAAGGGCCTGCAAATGACGGGTGCTCGATACCAGCGTGGCATCGGTTATATTTTCTGATTTAACCGTCCTGAGCAGACTTTCAGCGATCAAATCGATATTCTCTTTTCGTTTGGCTGAAACAAAGATCGTTTCGTGTTCGACAAAATCCTTAAACCCGTGAGGTAGTTCCGATAACATGTCTGTCTTATTCCCGATGAGGATCAGCTTTTTATTGTCAACCGAGACCCAGTCGGAAAATTCTTCGATCGCTTCGGCGACATCCTGCCATGATTCGCTGGAGGCATCGAAGATATAAAGGATGATAGAGGCTTCGCGAATCTTGTCCCGCGTTCTTTCTATCCCCAGGGTTTCAATAACATCGTCGGTGTCGTGCAATCCGGCCGTATCAATAAAGCGGAAACGGTATCCTCCCAGAACAATGGTATCTTCAATGGCATCGCGTGTAGTGCCCGGGATTTCCGAGACAATGGCGCGTTCTTCGTTCAGGATCGTATTTAACAGGGTTGATTTTCCAACGTTTGGTTTCCCGGTGATGGCCACCTGGATACCTTGTTTAATGGCATTGCCGATGGCAAATGAATGGATGAGCCGGGTCAGTTCCTCGTCCATCTCATTCAGGAGCGAAACAAGGTCGGGACGTGAAGCAAATTCCACATGCTCTTCGCTGAAATCGAGTTCCAATTCGATGAGAGAGGTGAAATCAATCAGTTTCTTCCGGAGTCCCGCAATGATTTTCGATACTCCTCCGCGAAGCTGGTTGATAGCCATATCGTGTGATGTCGATGAACCGGCGGCGATGAGGTCGGCGACGGCTTCTGCCTGTGAGAGATCAAATTTGCCGTTCATAAAAGCACGCAGCGTGAACTCGCCCGGTTGTGCCAGCCTGATACCCTTATTCATCAACAGATGGATAACCTGCTGTTGAATATACAACGAACCATGCACGGATATTTCGATCACCTCTTCGCCGGTATAGGAATGCGGAGCCCGGAACAAGGTCACCAGAACGTCATCCAGGATTTTTCCCGGCTCGCCTATGGTCCCGTGATGAACAGTATGCGATGGAAGAGCACTTAACCGGTTCGCATTGATCTTCTCTGTTTGACCACTTTTCGTAAAGATGTCGCCGATTACCTCAAGGGCAGCAGGGCCCGAAATCCTTATTATTGCCACGGCCCCTGTCCCCGGGGCTGTGGAAACTGCGCAAATGGTATCACCTGTTTTTGTCAGCATCGCCCGTTTTTTTAGTTTCGGATGTAAAGGTAATATCGAAATCTTTACTTTTGGTTTCATATACAGTGTAAAAAAACGAAACCAGTTTTGCCATGAGTATTCTTGTCAATAGTGATTCTCGCGTCCTCGTTCAGGGATTTACCGGCTCAGAGGGCACCTTCCATTCAACCCAGATGATCGAATACGGAACACAAGTCGTAGGAGGTGTTACGCCGGGAAAGGGAGGCCAGATGCACCTGAACCGTCCTATATTCAACACCGTTTCTGACGCAGTGAAGGCGACCGGCGCCGACGTGTCGGTTATTTTTGTCCCGCCCCCTTTCGCTGCCGATGCGATCATGGAGGCCGCCGATTCGGGAATCAAACTGGTTGTGTGCATCACCGAAGGGATTCCTGTACGTGATATGGTGACCGTGAAAGATTTTGTAAATAGTAAAGGTGTCCGCCTGATCGGACCCAATTGTCCGGGAATCATCACGCCTCCGTCCACCAAAATAGGGATCATGCCCGGTTTCATTCACCGGCCGGGGCGGGTGGGTATTGTATCCCGTTCCGGAACACTTTCATACGAGGCTGTTGACCAGATCACGAAGGCAGGCATGGGACAATCGACCATGATCGGTGTCGGAGGAGATCCAATCCCCGGGACAACCATCCTTGACGTTATTCAACTTTTTATGGATGATCCGGATACCGACCTGGTGGTCATGATCGGCGAGATTGGCGGAAGCATGGAATCCGATGCTGCCCGTTGGATTTGTGAACACGGGACTAAGCCTGTCGTGAGCTTTATCGCAGGAGCTACTGCCCCGAAAGGCCGTACCATGGGGCATGCAGGCGCTATTATCGGGGGTAAATCCGATACTGCGGAAGCGAAAAAAGCAATTCTTCGCGAATGTGGGGTGATTGTTGTTGATTCTCCGGCTGATCTCGGATCAGCAGCGATACAGGCCCTTCACCGGGAAGGAACCCACTGATAAGCCCCAAGGTCGGGAGGCGATCCGCGCAGATTCCCGTCAAGATCATAGATGATCCCCATGGGAATCCCTTTTCCGATAGCCGGGGAGAGACTATCGAGGTGGAAATTGGCTGAGTCTGCCGCCATAAACAGCGGATCCTCATTGGCAATACAGGAAGTGTAAGGAGATTGCGTAATGTCCAACGATGTTCGCATCAATACGTGATCGAAAGAATAGTTGAAGGTGATCCCTTCCAGTTTATCCAGGGCGATTTCATCCTCGTCAGCTCCGTAAATGATTGTGTTGCCGAAATAGGCTTTTTCTAACGGGCCGGGAATCTGGTTTCCGATGGAATCGTAGGCGAAGTTTCTCAGGTACAACGAAGGGGTCAGACGGACCGATTCCGACCAGTAATTGGCGATGGTCAGGTGGCGGAATTCATAGTATCCGCCTTTCTCGGCAAAAAGGGCCGCTCCACCGCAGTTACCCAGTACGCAGTTGGACGAAAGAATCTTGGTGCTGTATGCATAGATTGCGTCGGAAGTGGTATTGTAAATCATCGTATTGTCCAACTCAAGCATTGGATTGCCGGTAGTGGCGGACGAATCGACAGCCAACCCGAAGATTCCGTTCCGGATGATCGCGTAATTGATCTCATTCTCTTTGCTTCCACGTTCCAGGTAAATCCCTTTCCATTGCCCGGGAAGATCACGGTAATAATCATCGAGCCGATCGCCCTGGAATCTTACCGGATGCTCGCGGGAACCGGTGATCTTCAATGTCGCATCGGAAGAAATGGTGAGGTAGGAGTCCCAGTGAAAGTAGATTTTCGTTCCGGCCTGGATAGTCAATGTCGCAGACGTGTCAACCCTGGCATATCCGAAGATTACATAAGGCTTCAGACTATCCCATACCTGGTTTCCTGTGATCACTTCATTTTTCAGGAACCTGGCGTTTTGTCCCCACGACATTAATTTCACATCCTGCTGGTTCCCATTGGTCAGAAAAACAATGGAATCTCTTACGATAAAAGGTGTGTTTTGGTCATTCGGATCGATGGTGACGCGAATAAAAATGAAGATGCTGTCGTGCCCGGGGATTTCCACATCTTTTGCTTCGAGCGAGGATATCCCGTCGATGTTGATCCGGTAATCGGAGCTTTGTCCGCCCGCCAGCAGAATATCGGAAATCTTCACTTTCCCGTCGTTCCTGTTGTATACGGTAAGTCTTTTGGTAACGGACCCCACCGAGGAAAAAACAGTGTCAAAAAATACGGTATCGGTGGAAAAAGACAGCTTCGATGCGGTGTTCGTGTCGAGTTGGTCGGATTTTCGGCATGAGGTGGCCACTATCAGTGGCAGAAGAAGGATCAGAAAGATTCTTGAGGTGAAGATGCGCATCATGTTTCTATTGGAAACAAAATTAAGAAAATCAGCCTAGCTATTAACTCAAAATTAACATTCCTATTGTAAATTTGCTCTTGGAACAAAGAAAGAAGTCATTGATGAGCTATCTTACTTTTGATAAAAACCAGTTGGTCAATCTGGAATATTCCCTGAAAAGGGAACTCCTCCGGTCGAACAGGAACGGTTCTTTCGCCACTACGACGATCATTGGGTCCAACACGAGGAAATATCATGGATTGCTCATCGTTTCGCAACCCGGTATTGACCATGAACCGCATGTGTTACTCTCTTCGCTGGATGAAACGGTAATTCAGCATGAAGAGTCCTTCAACCTCGGGTTGCATGCTTATCCCGATGGCGTATATTACCCGAAAGGCCACAAATACATTCGCGACTTTACCTTAGATCCGACTCCGAAAATCACTTTCGGCGTCGGAGGAGTCATCCTGACCAAGGAGTTACTTTTTACTACCGAAGACCGTATCCTGGTTAAATATTCGCTGATTGATGCTCACTCACCGACACGGATACGTATCAGCCCTTTCCTGGCTTTCCGCAATATCCACCACTTATCCAAAGAGAATATCTACGTCAATAAAAAGTACGAACCGGTGCCGAATGGCATCCGGGTCAGAATGTATGATGGGTATACGGAATTGTTTCTTCAGATTTCAAAAGAAAATGAGTATACGCATGTCCCCGGATGGAACTACAATATCTTATACAAGGAAGAGATGGAACGGGGATATGAGTTTATGGAAGACTTGTATGTCCCGGGCTTTTTTGAGTTTGATATTGCAAAAGGGGAGAGTGTGATCTTTTCCGCCGGCATTCACGAAGCAGCGCCTTCGAGCCTGAAAAGGATTTTTGCAGCGGAATCAAGGCAGCGTCTTCCCCGTGATAATTTTAAAAATTGCCTCATCAATGATGCGCGGCAGTTCATTGTCAAAAACGATAATAAAACCAATATCATTGCCGGCTTTCCGTGGTTCGGGTCCTGGGGAAGAGATACTTTCATTTCCCTGCCGGGACTCACCCTGACCATCGGCGATCACAAAACATGCAAAGCCGTTCTTGATACCACCCTTGCTGATCTCAAAGGTCCGCTTTTCCCGAACCTGGGTTCGGGAACCAACGCAGCGTATAATTCGTCAGATGCTTCGCTGTGGTTTTTCTGGGCCCTTCAACAGTATGCCTACCGCACCGGTAAAATTAAATCCATCTGGAAAGAGTATGGAGAAAAGATGAAAATCATTCTGGAAGGATACCGGGCGGGAACGGATTTCAATATCAGGCTGGAGCCCGATTGCCTTATTTCTGCCGGGGCGCCGGGGAAGGCGCTGACCTGGATGGATGCCATTGTAGACGGGAAACCGGTTACTCCGAGAAACGGGAAGGCCGTGGATATCAATGCCCTTTGGTACAACGCGGTGATGTTTAGTTTGGAGGCGGCCAAGACGGCTCACGATTATGCCTTCGAAGGCGAATGGGAACCTGTTGCATTACGTATTCCCGACTCGTTTGTGAACACTTTCTGGAATGAAGAAAAAGGCTTGCTGGCCGATTATGTCGATGGAGAATACAAAGACTGGGCTGTCCGCCCGAACATGATCTTTGCCACTTCTCTTCCATTTTCCCCGGTGAACGAAGAAATACGGAAAACGATCGTGACAAGGGTAAAGCAGGAATTGCTTACCCCGCGCGGTATCCGGACACTTTCGCCCATCAGTGCCGCCTATCGCGGTACCTGTGTGGGTGACCAGACAGAACGCGATCTGGCTTACCATCAGGGGACCGTATGGCCGTGGTTGCTGGGACACTTCGCGGAAGCTTACCTCAAGCTTCACGGCCGCAGCGGACTCTCGTTCATCAAAAATATTTACCAGGGATTCGAACCCGTGCTGATGGAATATTGCATCGGGTCGGTACCGGAGATTTTTGATGGCGATCCTCCGTATGCCCCGCGCGGAGCCATTTCACAAGCATGGAGCGTGGCGGAGTTACTTCGGATAGGGGAGATGATTGATAACATGGAAAAAGAAATGGATCTGAAATGACATCTTAATATAAACATATATAAATATACAAGTAAATACATACAAGATAACAACGGAATGCGCGTATTAATGTTCGGGTGGGAATTTCCTCCACACATCACCGGAGGATTGGGGACTGCTTGTTTTGGTCTCACGAAGGGCTTGGTTAAGCTCGACGCATCCGTTATTTTTGTTGTTCCGAAGGCATATGGTGATGAAGTGAAAGAAGGATTCCGTCTGGTGAATGCGAGCGATGTCACGGTAGATCTGACAGAGACGGAGCAGGCGGAATTCTGGAACCGGATTCAGTACATTGAAGCAGGATCGAACCTGATCCCTTACGTTGGTCCGGAAGAATTTGAAAGAATAATCACGGAAGAGGAGAAGGAAGTCATTGACAGCCGGAAACAGCATTTCAGCAGACAGTTTACCTTTTCCGGAAAGTACGGAAAGAATCTCATGGAAGAGGTTGCGCAGTATGCGCTGGTTGCCTCATCCATTGCCGCCTCCACGAAGTTTGATGTCATCCATGCGCATGACTGGCTGACATATCCTGCAGGCATATCGGCAAAAAACATCAGCGGAAAACCGTTGGTAGTGCATGTTCATGCGACAGAGTTCGATCGTTCGGGCGAGAATGTCAATCAACTCGTATACGATATCGAGCGGTACGGAATGGAAGCTGCCGACCTGGTGATCACCGTGAGTAATCTGACCCGGCAGATAGTGATCGATAAGTATGGGATTCCGGAGGACAAAGTCTTTACTGTCCATAACGCAGTGGAACCTGTTAACCGCCCTGAATTGGAAGGTGTTCAAAAATATGTTAAAGAGAAGATTGTTACATTTCTCGGACGTGTTACCTATCAGAAAGGGCCGGATTATTTTGTAGAAGCGGCGTACAAGGTATTGCAGAAAGATCCGGATGTCAGGTTTGTCATGGCAGGCTCGGGTGATTTGTTGAACCGCATGGTACGTCGTGTAGCCCGTTTGAAGATGGGTACCCGTTTTCATTTCACGGGGTTTCTGAGCGGATCTGATGTTGACAGGATGTTTGCCATGAGTGATGTTTACGTGATGCCTTCTGTGTCGGAACCGTTCGGTATCTCTCCGTTGGAAGCGATGCGTTCCAATGTCCCGGTCGTTATTTCAAAACAATCAGGTGTGGCTGAAGTGCTGCGTCATGCGGTAAAAGTGGACTTCTGGGATATCGATGCTATGGCCGATGCAATATACGGAATCCTTAAATATGAAGGCCTCCGGAAAATGTTTGTGAGCTATGGAAAATCAGAGGTAGATAACCTTAAATGGGACAAAGCGGCTGCCAAGATCATGGATCTCTATCATCAAGCGGTTAATAAGATGTAAATAAGTTATTTGTTTAGGACGTAAAAAAACTGAAATCCTAATATATATTTACATCGGATTCTGTGAACCGGTAATGTAATAGATCGTGATGAAGTCAATCTGTCTTATTTTTCAGATACACCAGCCATACCGGCTGCGAACCTTCAGATTCTTTAATATTGGCGAGGACCATCAATATTATGATGATTTCCAGAACCGTCATATTATCCGGAAGATTGCAGAACGAAGTTACATTCCCGCAACAAACATGCTGCTTTCCCTGATACGTGAATACGGGAAAGCATTCAAGGTAAGTTTTTCCATTTCGGGTCCCGCGCTGGAGCAGCTCTCACAGCATGCTCCCGATGTGATCAGGGGATTCAGGGAACTGGCTGCCACCGGTTGTGTTGAATTCCTGGCTGAGCCCTGGTCTCATTCTCTCGCTTCCCTGAAAAGCAAAGAGGAGTTCACCCGCCAGGTGATCAAGCATCGGGATTACATTGCTAACCAGTTCGGACAAACTCCGAAAACCTTCGCGAACACTGAACTTATATATTCAGACAATATAGGTAAAGATGTATATGAAATGGGCTTCACCACGTTGCTGACAGAAGGGGCAAGGCATGTTCTCGGATGGAAGAGTCCGAACTTTGTTTATTGCAACAGCATCAATCCGAAATTGAAAGTGCTGCTCCGCAACTTTCGTCTCAGCGACGACCTCAGTTTCCGTTTCTCTAATAAAACCTGGACAGAATGGCCACTGACAGCCGACAAATATGTCAATTGGTTGAATGAGTTGAATTCGGACGAAGAGGTGGTGAATATCGTAATGAATTACGAAACCATCGGTGAACAACATGCTGCCGAAACAGGTATCTTTGATTTCTTTCGCCATCTTCCTGAAGCAGTTTTTGCACGCTCTGACTTTGGATTTTCTACTCCGTCGGAAGCAGTAAAAAAATATCAGACGGTGGCGGCCCTCACTGTCCCGCACCCGATATCATCCGCTGATGAAGAAAAAGATATTACCGCCTGGTTAGGAAATGAGCTTCAGGATGAAGCTTTTGGTAAGGTCTATGAACCGGAATCACGTGTGCTGGAAAGCGGGGATGAAACGCTGCTTCGTGATTGGGAAAGGTTGCAGACAAGCGATCATTTTTATTACATGTGTACGAAGTGGTTTACTGACGGATCATTACACAAGTACCTGAATCCGTACGCTTCGCCGTATGAGGCATTCATCAACTACATGAATGTCTTGTCCGACTTCATGATCCGTGTGGATAATTCCGTGTCACTGCCAGATCATTCTGAAATGTTGACAGAACAACTATCATCATCATATATTAATCCCCAAAGCAAATCTGACACAATTATTCACAAAAAACCAAAAACAATGGCAAAAACAATTGCAACGAAAGCAAAACCTGCAGCCAAAAAGCCTGCTGCAAAGAAACCTGTAGCGAAGAAAGTCGCTGCAAAGAAACCTGTAGCAAAAACAGCAACTCCTGCAAAAAAAGCAACCCCGGTGAAGAAAGCAACTCCGGCTAAGAAAGCAGCTCCCGCTAAAAAAGCGACGCCTGCTAAAAAAGTTGTTGCTAAAGTAGCTGCTAAAAAACCGGTTGCAAAGAAAGCTCCCGTAGCGAAAGCTGCTCCGAAGAAAGTAGTGAAATCGGCCGTGAAAACAGCCGTGAAAGCTGCTCCGAAGAAGGCTGCTCCCGCTAAAAAAGTTGCGGCAAAAAAGCCGGCTGTCAAAAAAGTTGTGAAGAAGTAGCTGAAATTTTATCGCTATTCAAATGACAGATTTTGAAATATCATTGAATGCCCCCGACTACCTGTTTGAAACAAGTTGGGAAGTTTGTAATAAGGTCGGGGGTATTTATACTGTTATCTCAACAAAAGCATTGACACTCGTCAATACTTTTCATGATAACTATATTCTGATAGGGCCGGAAGTCTGGAAAGAGGAGGGCACCAATCCCGATTTTACCGAAGACAAACTTCTCTTCCGGTCATGGCGGGAAAAAGCAGAATCGGAGGGGCTTCGTCTCCGCATCGGCCGATGGAATATCCCCGGTGACCCTGTGACGATACTGGTCGATTTCACTCCGTTCTTCCCGGTAAAAGACGCCATCCTCACCAAACTCTGGGAAACATATAAACTCGACTCTATCAGCGGTGGATGGGATTACCTCGAACCGGCCCTCTTCGGATATGTGGCAGGGAAAGTGATCGAAAGCTTTTATGAATTTAATCTCTCGGGACTCGATCGTATCGTGGCTCAGTTCCACGAATGGATGACCGGTACCGGGATTCTGTACCTGAAAGAACATGTCCCGCAGGCCGGAACGATCTTCACGACCCATGCTACCGTGCTGGGAAGATGTATCGCCGGTAACGGATTGCCATTATACAAAGATATTGCTCAATACAACGGAGAAGTCATGGCCCGACAGTTTGGCGTGGTCTCCAAATATTCCCTCGAACGACTTTCAGCACAGGAAAGTGATTGCTTTACTACCGTCAGCCGGATCACCGATCAGGAATGCGCACAATTTCTGGGCAAACCGGTTGATGTGATCACCCCGAACGGGTTTGAAGATTCGTTCATCCCTGACAGCGAAGAACTGGAAAACATCCGACAGGACGCCCGGGCCCAAATCCTTCAGGTGACCCGCGCTCTGCTCAATCAAAATATTCCCAACGACGCCATATTACTGATCAACAGCGGAAGGTATGAGTTTCATAACAAAGGCATCGACCTCTTCATCGATGCCATGGGTCAGCTGAACCAGCATAAAAACCTGCGACATCCGGTCGTCGCTTTTCTTACCATCCCTGCCAACCAAACCGGCCCCCGCAAAGAATTGCTCGACCGTTTGAAAACTACTGATTTTGCTCACCCCATCGTCGGCGAGTATCTTACCCATGGTATGCACGAACCGGAAAACGATGCAATCCTTCGCCGTATCAGCGGAAATAACTTGCATAACAGTCCGCTGGATAACGTCAAGATTGTCTTTGTCCCGGCTTACCTCAACGGCAACGATGGCATTTTCAACACTACCTATTATAATCTGCTGGCCGGCTTTGATGCATCTGTGTTCCCCTCTTATTATGAACCCTGGGGGTATACCCCGCTGGAAAGTCTGGCTTTTCATGTCCCCGCTATTACCACTTCTCTCGCCGGCTTCGGAGTGTGGATCGAGGAAAGAGCCTTGCAGATAAGGGGATCGGCCATGGTCATCAAACGTTCCGACGATAACGATGCACAGGTGGTGAAAGAGATCGTGGCAGCCATCGCACGGTTTACCATCCTGACACCGGATCAACGGGCCACCGGACGTCTCCGCGCTAACGAGATCAGCAAATCGGCACTCTGGAAAAACCTGGGAAAACATTACTTCGAAGCATTCTCCATCGCCATCAACCAGACTCAGGAACGAGCCCATTTCTATTTTGGAAAACAACCCAAAGGACAAGAAGTCTTAGGACTGAAGAAATTCGATATCAAACCCAAATGGAAAAAAGTCCTGGTCCAGCAACGCATTCCCGAGAACCTGCAAGGTCTGGAACGGTTGACCAAAAACCTTTGGTGGAGCTGGCATTATGAAGGGATCGAACTCTTTGAGATGATCAACCACGACCGTTGGTATGAGTTGAAGTTCAATCCGATCGCACTACTCGAATCCCTTACCATCCGTGAGCTGAGAGAATTGAGCTCCAACGAAGCATTTATAGCGAAACTCAATACTGTCGTAGGAAAGTTCGATGCCTATATGGCCAAAGCAGCGGAAAAACCCGCTGACATGGTCGCCTATTTCAGTATGGAATTCGGACTACACAGCAGCCTCAAGATATACTCTGGCGGGTTGGGCCTTCTGGCAGGCGATTATCTGAAGGAAGCCAGCGACTCAAATTATAACATGATCGGTATCGGACTGTTGTATCGCTATGGATATTTTCAGCAGGAACTGTCCGTTCATGGAGATCAGGTTGCTACCTATTCGCCACAGAAATTTACGCATCTGCCACTGCTCCCGGTACGCGATACGGATGGAAACTGGATGCGGGTAGCTTTTACTTTCCCCGGCCGGACTATGTATGCCAAGATATGGAAGGTAGATGTGGGACGCATCCCTTTATATCTCCTTGATACCGATTTTGCCGAGAATATTGAATCTGACCGGACGATCACAAACCAACTCTACGGCGGCGATTGGGAAAACCGGATGAAGCAGGAACTCCTCCTGGGAATCGGGGGAATCCGGATGATCAATCAGCTTGGATTGAAGCCAACCCTGTATCATTGCAATGAAGGGCATGCTGCTTTTATCGGGCTGGAAAGATTGAAAAACCTGATACAGAAGAAACATCTTACTTTCATTCAGGCGGTGGAAGTGGTGAGAGCATCCACTCTTTTCACTACTCATACCCCTGTCCCTGCAGGTCACGATACCTTCACCGAAGACCTGATGCGACGTTTCCTTTCTCATATTCCGGATTATCTTGAGATTTCATGGGATCAGTTCATGAATCTGGGACGAATGGTGGAAAATGACCCGAATGAAAAGTTTTCCATGAGCGTCTTTGCGGCAAAGCTTTCCCAGGAGGTCAATGGAGTCAGTCGCATTCACGGCAGAGTTACCCGCGAAATGTTCGACAAAATGTACCCCGGTTATTTTCCGGAAGAGTTGCCCATCGGTTATGTGACCAATGGCGTTCATCTTCCTACATGGACTGCCAGAAGCTGGCAGCAGTTGTATGAGAAAACATTCGGAGAGGGATTCATCGCCGACCAATCCAACGCAGACTGCTGGAAAAAGATACATGAAGTGGATGATGCCCTGGTGTGGAATATTCACCTGAAACAAAAAAATCAACTGTGGGAGTACATCATCGACCGTGCAATCAAGGATACCACACGCAGGCATGAAAATCCCAAACCGATCTTCACCATACGCGATGAATCCAATCCTGCAGCGCTGACCATCGGTTTCGCCCGGCGCTTTGCCACCTACAAAAGAGGAGACCTGTTGTTCACCAATCTCGATCGTCTATCGGACATTGTCAACAACCGGAAGAAGCCCGTACGTTTCCTGTTTGCCGGGAAAGCACATCCTGACGACACAGCAGGACAGGATCTGATCCGGAAGATTTTTACTGTTTCCCGCATGCCACAGTTCCTGGGGAAAATCATCTTTGTTGAAAACTACGATATTGAGTTGGCCAAATACCTGGTGAGAGGGGTTGACATCTGGTTGAACACACCGACACGCCCACTCGAAGCATCCGGGACCAGTGGGGAAAAAGCAGCCTTAAACGGTGTCCTCAACTTCAGTGTGCTCGACGGATGGTGGGCCGAAGGTTACAAACCCGGAGCCGGCTGGGCGCTCATGGAAGAGAGTATTTACGATAACGCGCAATTTCAGGATGAACTTGATGCCGAAACGATCTATTCCCTTCTCGAAGATGAAATTGTCCCGCTCTATTATGATGTCAACTCGAAGAAGATACCGGTAAAATGGGTCTCGTACATGAAAAACAGCATCGCTGATATCGCTCCGCATTTTACCATGAAACGTCAACTCGACGATTATATCCGGCTGTATTATAACCGGATGATCGAACGTTCCTTGAGGTTAAAAGCCGATAATTACCAGATCGCCTGCGATATTGCTGCCTGGAAGCGAAAGATTCTGAAAGGATGGGACCAGATTGAAGTCATTAAGATAAAAACACCCGATTCCTCGAGACGACCGCTTGACCTGGGAGAACCATTTAAGGCCGAAGTGGTGTTGAATACCTATGAAATCCCACCGGAGGAAATCGGTATCGAAGTTATTTTCGGAAAGAAGATCAACGATGTGGTCAGACATCCTGAAATGATCTTCGAAATGAAGATTGCCAAAACCGGGAAAAGAGGGGCTTTGTATGCATGCGAGATTGAAATCGACCGGGCAGGTGTGTATGACTTTGTTTTCAGGGTTTTCCCGAAAAATTCGTTATTGCCTCACCGTCAGGACTTCCCCTTGGTGAAGTGGATATAGGACATAAGTCCTGTTATAGAAGGGTAAACAGGAGAGACCCCGGTGAGCCGAATTCGCCGGGGTCTTTTATAAAAATCTTGTAAATTTGCGCATCAAATATAATCGACATGAAATTACTTGAAGGTAAAACTGCGCTGATCACCGGCGCAAATCGTGGTATTGGAAGGGCTATCGCTTTGAAGTTTGCTTCGGAAGGAGCCCATGTTGCATTCTCGGATATTGTTTATAACGAGAATTCCACCAGCCTCGAAAATGAAGCAAAAGCGATGGGTGTCAATTGTAAAGGCTACGTGGCTGATGCATCCTCTTTGACAGCCAGCGAAGAATTGGTGAATAATGTCTTGACTGATTTTCAGAAAATCGATATTCTGGTAAACAATGCAGGCATTACCCGTGACAACCTGTTGATGCGTATTACGGAAGCAGATTGGGATCTGGTCATCAAGGTGAACCTCAAGTCGGTATTCAACATGACCAAAGCGGTTCAACGGATCATGATCAAGCAGCGTTCCGGCGTCATCCTTAATATGAGTTCAGTGGTAGGACAGGATGGAAACGCAGGGCAGGCAAATTATTCTGCCTCCAAGGCCGGTATTATCGGCTTTACCAAATCCATTGCCAAAGAACTGGGATCACGTAACATTCGTTGCAACGCTATCGCTCCCGGTTTTATCGAAACGGAAATGACGGCCAAGCTGCCCGAAGAACACCGCAAGGGATGGATTGATAAGATCCCCTTACGCCGTGGCGGAACAGCCGATGATGTAGCAAACGTAACTCTCTTCCTGGCCTCTGATCTGGCTTCGTACATGTCAGGACAAGTACTGAGTGTTTGCGGCGGAATGCATTCTTAATTTATATTTCTTGTGGGACTGGTTACAGAATACCCGCTTTGGTTCATCCTTTTTTGCATACTGCTTGGCGCAGCCTATGCCATAGCTCTTTATTACCGTGCCAAATCAGAGGTGAGCCCACGCATGATGATTCTGTTGGCCATTTTCCGCTTTCTTTCCGTTTTCTTTATTTCTTTTCTGCTGCTTTCCCCGCTCATAAAAAAGCGGGTGAAGACAGTGGAGAAGCCGTTGATCGCGATCGGACTGGATAATTCCAGGTCTGTCGTTTTGGGGAAAGATTCGGCCTCGTACCGCAAGGATTTCCCGGAACAGATGGCTTCGTTCATTCGCTCACTGGAAAAAAAGTTCGAAGTGCGGACCTATGTTTTTGGTGAATCGGTGAGAGAAGGAACAGAACCGGGATTCACGGATAAGATCACCAATATCTCTTCATTCTTCGGGGAAATGGAAAAACGTCTCGCCGGACGGAATGTAGGAGCCGTGATCATCGCTTCCGACGGGATCTACAACCAGGGGTTGAATCCCGTGTACGCCGTCCAACGGATATCCTGGCCCATTTATGCTGTCAGCATGGGGGATACCATCCGGAAAAGAGATATCCTCGTCAGGAAAGTCATCTTTAACCGGCAGGCGTTCCTGGGCGATCATTTTCCCGCAGAGATCATGGTGGAAGCCATGAAATGTCGGGGAGAAACGGCTGTATTAAAAGTGATGAAAGGCGCCAAAACACTGGCTGAGATCCCGGTGAATGTGAATAGCGACCGCTATTCGCGGAAGTTCGCTGTGCAGATCGAAGCCACTGAAAAAGGATTGCAACACTACACGGTCACTTTATCTCCCGTGAAGAATGAATATACCCAGGTTAACAACCGCCGTGACTTTTTCGTGGAGGTGGTGGATGAACAACAGAAGGTGGCAATCCTGTTCGACGCTCCCCACCCGGATATCGCGGCTATCCGCGAAGCCCTGGAATCGGGAATCCGCTTCAATGTATCGGTTTCAGAATTGTCCAAATTTTCAGAGAATCCCAATGACTTTGATCTGATCATCCTCTATCAGCTGCCTTCCGTTTCAGGCGTCATGGAAACAAGCCGGATACTGAAGTCGTCGGCTTCCCTGCTGTATGTCCTTGGTACGCACAGCGACCTGTTCTCTTTCAACCACCTCGGAACAGGTCTGACCATCACCTCGCAGAAAAGCTCGTACACCGAGTCGCAACCGGTGATCAATCGATCATTCCCGTTGTTCAGCGTGGAAAAAGAGATGCAGGACGTGATGGATGATTATCCGCCACTGGTATGCCCGTTCGGCACTTACCAGTCTTCTCCTCTTTCCGATGTCTTCCTCTTTCAGAAAATCGGAGCGGTAACCTCACAGTTTCCCATGGTCATCTTCTTCAGGAACGGGGACAAGAAATCGGGAGTGATAACCGGGGAGAACCTATGGCGCTGGCGCCTTTCCGATTTTGTACAGAAAGGCGATCATCATGAATTCGATGAATTGATCTCAAAAATCGCCATGTACTTGTCGGTGAAAGGCGATAAAAGCTTCTTCAGGGTAAATGTGAAGAACCCCATCCCTGAAAACGAGAACGTGGAATTCACGGCGGATGTGAGAAACCAAAGTTACGAACTGATCAATGATCCGGATGTGACGCTGGTCATCAAAGACGGCAACGGAAAGCTTTTTCCTTTCGTCATGGCCAAAACGGGGACAGATTATTACCTGAATGCCGGTAATTTCCCGGCCGGAGAATATTCTTACGAAGCATCTGTGAGCGTTGGAAAGAACAAGTACGTGAAAAAGGGCGCCTTCATGGTCGAGCCCATCAATCTCGAAGCGCTCAATATGGTAGCCGATTATGCCTTGCTGAATCAACTTACTGTTTCCCATGACGGATATACCACAACTCCTGACGGGTTACCGGAACTGGCGAAAAAGTTGCTTCAACGCGACGATATTTCCTCCGTATCCCACTTTACGAAACGCTACAGCGACCTCACCGGCACATGGTGGGTTTTCGTGCTGATCATAGGACTTTTAGCCGTCGAGTGGACTATCCGTAAAAGATCGGGCATGTAGATCTGAATAAACACGGGTCGTGTTTTGTCAATATAAACATATGTTCATATGATACAAACTTTTTTTATCATTATCCTGGTTATCGTACTATTGAATTATCTGCTCGAAAGGTTTCTGGAATCCCTGAATTTGTCGCGGATGACGGGAGAATTACCGACGGAACTGTCAGGTATCTACGATCCGGAACGATATAAAAAATCGCAGCAATACCTGAGAACAAAACAACGATTCGCTCTGATCACCTCTACGCTTACTTTTACCGCCATTCTGGCAATGCTGATGTCAGGCGGATTCGGGTGGCTCGATTTTCTTTTCCGGGGTATCACTTCGCATCCGGTATGGCTCGCCTTGCTTTTCTTCGGCACACTGGGACTGGCTTCCTCGCTGTTGACGATACCTTTTGAACTTTATTCGGTGTTTGTGATTGAAGAAAAGTTTGGATTCAATACGATGACGGTGAAGACATTCATTTTGGATAAACTGAAAGGATGGTTACTGGGCGGCGTAATAGGAGGGGGATTGTTGGCTCTCGTGACTTTTATCTATACCTCCGCCGGAAGTTGGTTCTGGCTGCTGGTATGGGGTATCATCACGGTATTCATGGTGTTTATGACCATGTTCTATTCCAATCTGATCGTACCGCTTTTCAATAAACAAACGCCGCTTGATGCCGGCCCGCTCCGCAATGCCATTGAGGCCTTCGCGAAAAAGGTGGGATTTAAACTGAAAAATATCTATGTCATCAACGGCTCAAAACGGTCAAAGAAAGCCAATGCTTATTTCACCGGTCTTGGCACCCAAAAACGGATTGTCCTATACGATACGCTGATAGAAAACCATACTACGGATGAATTGGTTTCCGTACTGGCTCATGAAATAGGGCATTATAAGAAGAAACACACTACTCAGGGGATCATTCTTTCCATTCTTCAGAACGGTTTCATGTTATTCATTCTCTCCTGGTTCATCAAACCCGGCAGTACCGTCTCGGCGGCTTTGTGTCAGTCAATGGCCGGTTTCGCAGATATGGCGGTTCCTCAGAGTTTTCATGTGGGAATTCTGGCTTTCGGATTGTTGTACACACCCCTCTCGACACTCTTCAGCATGTTCGAGAATATGCTGTCCAGATCCAATGAATATGCAGCTGATCGCTATGCGGGTGTAAACTTTGACCCGACGGCGCTGCAAGAGGCGCTCAAGAAACTATCGGTGAATAACCTCTCCAACCTGAGACCTCATCCGGCTTATGTTTTCTTCTATTATTCTCATCCAACCCTGTTGCAACGCTTGCAGGCGCTGGAGAAAGTGAAAAAGGAAGGATCTGAGGTTTAAAGATCTTTGTGATTCATTACATACGTTACGATTCCCAGCAGGATGCCGGCATAGATTACCGGGATCAGCAGTGATAACGGTGAAAGACTGTCCTGTATCTGGAATCCAAGCATCCCGGTGAGTTTGGGTATGGACGGGTATTCGACGATCCGTATTACGGAGTTCACCGGCAGATAAGTATAAATCTTATTCTCAAACATAAAGGGAGCCTTGAGAAGAAAATAGAGGATGGGCTCGATGATGAGGGTATACAGTGTAAACAGGGCAATCGACAATCCGGTGTTGCGTAACATGAAGCCGAAAAAGAAGGCAAAGCACAGGAACGTAAGCATCTGTATAAAAAATCCGAAGACAAAATCCATATGCCTGAACGCGTCACTGAAAGAACCTAAATCGGTATGCGTAATTCCGAGAATGAAGATGACCATGGTCACAATGACCGTCACCGTCAGCGATAAAACCACGAGAAACTGAAATTTGGAAACAAGAAATTCCTTCCTGCTCATACCATTGATGATATTCTGACGAATGGTCTTGTTAGCAAATTCCTGGGTGATGAGGATGATGACCAGAATGGCGGGGAATATCATCACATAACGGATGCTGGCGAAGAAGGTCATGTTTTGCCAGATATTCGGGAAGGTGTACAATACGGCCCGTGGTAACGGGATAGGCAGGTGTGAATTAATGTTGGAAACCATGGAGTTGATCATGACTTCCGCGAGCAAAATGCCTAAGGCCAGAAAGAGAAAATACAGGCCGAAAATGATCCAAAAGGTTTTATATGTAAGGATCTTTTTGAATTCTATTTTCAGAAGACGGATCATTGGTTTTCCTGTAAAAGATTTAAAAAATGTTGTTCAAGACTACGTTTGCGTTCGGCGAGATGCGAGAGCACGATCCCGTTATTATGCGCGAATTCATTGATTTCACCCGGTGCTACGTCTCCATGGAAGTAAACCTGCAGGTAACCGTTTGAGTGGGTCATGGACTTGAATTGCGGATGACGGCTGATGGTTTCTCCAAGCAGTTGCTGATCAGCGGCGGCTAACTCAATGCAGTCGGAGATGGCGAGGACTTTACTCACTTCGCCCGAGAAAAGTTTTTTCCCTTTATTCAGCACAGCGACATGCGAACAGATCTTCTGGACTTCGTCGAGAAGGTGACTGGCCAGAATGATCGTGATACCTTCGGAAGCTACCTTCAGGATGATCTCTCGTATTTGTGCGATACCCTGAGGATCCAGGCCATTGGTGGGCTCGTCGAGGATCATGACTTCCGGGTTCCCCAGCATGGCGGAAGCGATTGCCAGACGCTGCCGCATCCCGAAGGAGAAAGTGCTGAATTTACTTTTTCGCCGGTCCGACAATGTTACCATCTCCAGAACGCGTGTGATATCATCGTGTCCATAGCCTTTGATATCGGCTACGATCTCCAGGTTCTTTTCCGGAGAGAGATACGGGAAAAAGTTGGGAGTCTCAATAACAGAGCCGATGCGCTTCCGGCTTTCTTTGGAAGGTGGTTGGCCAAACCACTCGAAGGTGCCGCTGTCGGGAGTGATCAGGTTGAGGGTCATTCCCAGGGTGGTGCTTTTCCCGCTGCCGTTAGGTCCCAACAGTCCGAACACTTCACCGCGTTTGATCTCAATCTCCAGTTGCTTAACGGCTTGAATCTTTCCGTATCTTTTAGAAAGTCCGTTGATGGATAAGACTGTTTCCAAGGTTGTAAGGTTGAAATGAATCCAAAAGTAAAATGGTAAGACGTACGACTCCCTGTTTCGTTACAATTTTTTTTCAGAAAGACATCAGAAAAACAGCGGGACGTTTATGAATGTCGGGGTGTTTGTTGCGCCATTCACCGGCTGTTTTCACCGCGATCCACTCCGAATCAAGGGTCAGGTCCACCGCGATGCAGATGCGTGTTTGCCGGCTGCAGGCCTCCGACAGGGCTTCCAGCATCTGGCGGTTCCGGTACGGGGTCTCGATAAAAATTTGTGTCTGTCCTGTCTCTTTGGCTATGCGTTCCAGCTCTTTGATTTTCCGGAAACGTGCGTTTTTTTCGATCGGGAGATACCCGTGAAAGGCAAATTGTTGGCCGTTAAATCCGGAGCTCATCAGGGCCAGGATGATGGATGATGGTCCGGTGAGCGGGATTACTTTAATGCCCAGGCAGTGTGCTTCCTCCACGATGAGGGCGCCAGGGTCGGCCACGCAGGGCACGCCAGCTTCCGACAGCAGCCCGATATCTTCGCCGTCCAGCGCGGGCTGGAGATAGGGGAGTAGATCCGAAACGTCGGTGTGCTCGTTGAACACCATCAGTCCGGTCGTCTCAAAAGCTGCGGTGTAACCGGCTTTTCGAAGAAAACGCCGTGCTGTTGAAGCTTCCTCTGCGATGAAATGATGTAATTTCCCGATCACGGAAAGCGTACCTGCCGGCAGGGTCAGTTCCGGTGGTGTCGCCCCCAATACCGATGGGATGAGATATAGTGATCCTTTATTCATTTTCTGATCCATGGGAGATCATCCAGGTCAACGTTACCTCCGGAAAGGATGATCCCGACCTTTTTTCCGGCTATGTCCACTTTCTTTTCAAGCAGCGTGGCCAGTGGCACGGCCGACGAAGGCTCTGTCAATATCTTCATACGTTCCCAGATCAGCCTCATCGCGCGTATGATGGAGGATTCGCTGCAGGTGACCACGTCGCTGACATGCGCCAGAATGATGGGGAACGTGATGCTTCCCAGCGATGTGCGGAGTCCGTCGGCGATAGTCTTTGGATTGACGGAAGGGATGAATGTCTTTTGGTGGAACGAACGTGAAGCATCATCGGCCATCTCAGGCTCGGCGCCTATCACGCGTGTAGATGGAGAAAAATAATGAACGGATAGTGCAGTTCCGCTCAGTAGTCCTCCTCCTCCGACGGGAGCCATGATCAGGTCAAAACTTTCGCCGTCTTCGATCATCTCGAGCGCTGCTGTCGCTTGTCCGGCAATGATCCGCACATCGTTGTAGGGATGGATCTCTATGGCGCCGGTGTCAGCTTTCACAGAGGCCAGGGTTGATTCACGCGCTTCGAGGTTAGGTTCGCAGAAGGTGATTAGTCCGCCATAACCCTTTACTGCATCAACCTTCACTTTGCTGGAGTTGGATGGCATGACGATGTAGGCTTTCGTGCCTGCCAGGGCAGCGGCACGGGCCAGTGCCTGCGCATGGTTTCCGGAAGAATGGGTGCAGACTCCCCGCTGAAGTTCCCCGGGAGTCAGGGAAAAAACGGCATTGGTGGCGCCGCGGGCCTTGAAAGCGCCTACTTTTTGAAAGTTTTCGCATTTGAAAAAGATACGGGCTCCCGTTAACCGGTCGATGGTGTTACACGTCAGCAGGGGGGTACGGTGTATCCGACCGGCGATCCGGGCAGCAGCTTCTCTGATATCTTCGGAAGCAGGCGCCGTGAAAGAGTGATCATTCATTTTTCCGGAGGATTGATTGGGCAATCTTCTCGCAGACAGGGTCCAACTGCATGAAAACACTCTCAAATTCGGCGTAGCCATCGTAATAGGGATCCTTGACCGGGAGGTTGGCGCCCGGAGTGAGGACATTTGTGGCGAAGTCCACTTTCTGCCGGTCTTTGTCGTTTCTGGCTATGCGGATCGCCTTCTGATAGTTGGCACTGTCCATCACATAGATCCGGTCGAAGACGTCAAAGTCTTTCACGGTTAAAAGGCGTGCAGCATGACCGGAGATATTGATTCCGTTTTCCCGCGATACCCTGATAGCCCGCTCATCAGGCATATCTCCGATATGAAACGATTCGAATCCGGCTGAATCAACCACTCCTTTTATCCCGTAGTTCCGGAATTTCTGACTGAGAATTCCTTCGGCGATGGGCGACCGGCAGATATTGCCGGTACAAACGAACAGGATGTTCATAAAAGGTCGGAGGGTTATATCTTGATCCTTTTATCGAGTTCTTCAACAAACTGACGGAATTGTTTATCAGTCTCAACCAGGTTGTTCACGGTGCGGCAGGCATGTAATACCGTTGCATGGTCCTTGTTGCCGCAATGTAATCCGATGCTGGTCAGGGAAGCCTTGGTGTGCTTCTTGGAGAAATACATCGACAATTGCCGTGCCTGTACGATCTCTCTCTTTCTGGTTTTGGAGTGGATCAGGTCGATAGGGATATTGAAGTAATCGCACACCACCTTTTGAATATAGTCTATAGAGATTTCGCGCGAAGTGTTCTTAACGAACTTGTCGATCATCTGTTTGGCCAGGTCAAGGGTGATGACCTTTTTATTCAGGGATGATTGAGCGAGGAGGGAGATGAGGGCTCCTTCGAGTTCGCGGATATTGGTATTGATGCTGTACGCCAGATATTCCACCACTTCGGTCGGGATCTGGATGCCGTCGTTGTAAAGCTTTTTCTGCAGGATGGCGATTCTGGTTTCGAGGTCGGGAACCTGTAAGTCGGCCGATAAGCCCCATTTGAAGCGGGAAAGGAGCCGTGGTTCGATCCCTTTCATTTCCACCGGCGGTTTGTCGGAGGTGAGAACGATCTGGTTGCTCTTCTGATGCAGGTGGTTGAAGATGTGGAAGAATACATCCTGGGTTTTTTCTTTCCCTGCCAGGTTGTGAATATCGTCAATGATCAGAACGTCGATGATCTGGTAAAAATGGATAAAGTCGTTCTGGTTGTTATTCTTGACCGAATCGATGAACTGGTTGATGAACTGATCGGTCGTGACATATAATACCGTTTTCTCGGGGAATTGTTGCTTTACCTGTAAGCCGATGGCGTGAGAGAGATGGGTCTTTCCCAACCCGGTCTGGCTGTACAACAATAACGGGTTAAAGGCTGTTTTCCCGGGGTTGCTGGCAACCGCGAACCCGGCAGAACGGGCCAACCGGTTACAATCACCCTCAATGAAATTATCGAATGAGTAGGTTTCAATCAGTTGAGAGTTGACCTTTATCTTTTTCAATCCCGGGATGATAAAGGGATTGGGAATCTCTTTGGATGTTCCCCTGTTCAGGTCAAGGGGCATGGACACGGGCGGATTAGCCGTTGCTTTTTTATCCGTGGTGGGTACATTTATAGTGATCGGACCAGGGTCTGCTTCCGAGTTGTCCATGATGATGTTATACTCTAACCGTCCGTTACTGCCAAGTTCTTTTTTTATGGTCTTCTTCAGAAGGCCAATGTAATGCTCTTCCAGCCATTCATAGAAAAACTGACTAGGAACCTGGATCGTGAGCACATTGTCCTGAAGTTTGACCGGCCTGATAGGTAAAAACCAGGTTTTAAAACTTTGGTAGTTGATATTGTCCTTGACAATATTCAGACAGTTTTCCCAAACTTCAACAACAGTTTTTTCCATTAATACAATACCTTGAAAGATGAAACCGAAAAATTACCAGATAATACTTATTAATCAAGGCGTTGGATCACGTCTTTTTTAAAACGAAATCCATGGGTGTGATTGACTCTTTTTGATTTAACAAAATTTTGAAAAAAATGTTGAAAGAAAAAATTTTTCCCTGTTGATTTTGTCAAAAAAAAATTCTAAAAGGCTTTCTGTAGTAGCTTTTCAGCATGCCCCCAAATGCCTGATTTACTTCAAATCATTTGCCGGACAAAGGATTGAGCAATCGCTGAAAATCTTATTTTTACCACATCTAAATTTTAAAGAACAGAAAATCAGATAAATATAAATGTTCCGAAATGGTTTATTAAAAAACAGTCTGAATCGAAAACCAAATCATTTGATATTCAGCTTATATATTCACATATAGATATGTTCATGAGCAGCGATAATCGTTGCTTTATTTCCCCTGACTTTGACTTTCTGACCGCAACCACAATCCGACAGGATTCATCAAATTGCTGGCTTAAAATGGATACGCCATCGTCCTTCAGAATCCGCATAACCTCGTTCATCCGGGGATACTCAAAGAGGATCACCATCTTTTCGGTTATGGTTTTCTGAATAATCCGGGCCTGGCTGAGCGCCTCGGCGGAGGTTGTCTTGTAGGCATGGATCAATCCCGGAACTCCGAGTTTGGTACCCCCAAAGTAACGGATCACCACTACCAGGATATCCGATAGTCCTTTGGAAAGGATCTGCCCGTGAATGGGGCGACCGGCAGTTCCGGAAGGCTCCCCGTCGTCATTAACCCGGTATACGTCTCCCGTAGAGCCAATACGATAAGCATAGCAGTGATGGTTGGCATCATAATACTCTTTCCGGATGGCTTCGAGCTTTAACTTTGCTTCTTCTTCGCTTTCGACAGGCATAGCCAGGCCTATAAAACGGCTGGCTTTATCCCTGAAAGTGCTGCGTGATTCTCCGCTTATTGATAGGTAGGTGTCACTGATTTCCATTACTCACGAATTTAGTTTTTTTTACCTTCGTCCCATGAAAAAAAATGAGCTTACTGTTAAAAAAATCGAGGATGATCTGAAACAAGGATTGGCCGGATTGTACGACAAGAACGAGGCGGATCACCTCATTGGATTATTATTCAGTCACTTCACGGGATGGAACCGGGCAGAAGTGAAAATAAGAGGAGAGGAGTTGCTGTCGGGGGAGTGTGCGGATAAGTTGTATGCAGCCCTGGAAGACCTTCGTGGTTTCAAACCCGTACAATATATAATAGGTAATACCTGGTTCTGCGGGCTGGAATTAAAAGTCACTCCGGATGCTCTCATACCACGGCCTGAGACAGAGGAACTGGCGGAGATGGTAATCCGCGAAAACATTCAGTTTCAGTTGCAGGAGATATCCATACTCGACATAGGGACCGGCACCGGTTGCCTGGCGCTCGCCCTGAAGAAGAAATTCCCGTATGCCCTGGTGGAAGCCATCGACAACGACCCCGCAGCGCTGGCACTATCGGCTGAAAACGCTGCCGGGAACGGATTGAAGATCGGCTTCAGAAAGTTGGATATCCTTGATCGGACTGAGAGGGATTTACTCCCGGGTTATCAGGTCATCGTAAGCAACCCGCCTTATGTTACGTGCTCTGAAAAGCGGCTCATGAAAGCCAATGTCCTGAATTATGAACCTCACCAGGCATTGTTTGTCCCTGATGACGATCCGCTCCTTTACTACAAAGCCATCGGAGACTTTGCTTTCAAGCACCTGATACGACCAGGGACACTGTATGTGGAAATCAATGAGCGGTTCGGGACGGAGGTGAAAAAGTTGTTCCTCGGCATGGGTTTTGACCGGGCCGAAGTGATCAAGGATCTGTATGGGAAAGATAGGTTTGTCCGCGCTGAAGCCGTGTACGTGATGGCTGATACCAGCTACTGGATGGTGGCGGATAACCAAATACCCTGACGTTATTTCAGCAGGGGATCAACGATGCTTCCCGGCTTCAGGATGGGCGACAGTTCTTCCCAGGTCAGGAAGATATCGGTAAACCCATGTGAATAAGGGGCGATCTCGTAATGGTTGTAAAAGAATCCGATCCCGGAACCGGTGATGTATAAGTTGTTGGTCGGGGCCACTTCATCAGAGAAGTATTCTGCTTTCTCCGACAACTTGTCCTCCGGTCCCAGTCCTTCGGTATGCTTCAGTTTCGTGGTAAGCAGACGTGTCAGAGCGGGCTCGAAATCACGGATAAAGATATCACCCGATGTTACGATTTTTCCCGTTTTAACATTGATAACCTTATAATCCTGCGCTCCCAGCCCGTGAGCGCCGCCAGTAAAGGCATAACTTTCAGTATAAAACGAGAGGATGCTCTTTTCGTTATACACGATATGCATCAGTTTATACAGGTCCCAGTTAAGCAGCGCAACAGCAGCTTGTTGCTTTAACAACTCAACGTTGTCGGAAAGATAATTCTTAAAGTACGATTGTTGTAAGGAGTTAACCAGTATCTGCGGATCATAACTGGCAGGCTTTCCTCCGGCAAAAAGAGTCATGATCCTGTTGCGGATCGTATCGCAAGTGGCATTGGAAGAGATGACGGGGACAACCAGGCACTGTTCGATATAAGCCCGTGGGGTAGTCTTTTTGCTGATAAGCGGTTTGGTCGCTGTCTGATAATAGACACTGAGCGGCAGACTCCCTGACGGATAATTCTCAGATACGGTAAATTTATGCCGTGCTTCGTTTTTTTCAATCTGCCATGTACCGGAAATGATATGATTGGTGATAAACTTTCCCCGGATCTCCATTTGCTGATCGTCATAGGAAGCTTTAAGCGTAAAGGAACCGTCGGTGGTAATCTTTCCCCCGGCGGTACCGGGCGCCCCTGAGTGGATGTTATACTGACGGGCGACAGCGGGTGATGCCGTCAGGCAGTAATCAACAAAAACACTATCATTGACCTTGATCAGGTTCAGGGTCACTTCAATACGTTCATCCATGAATCCCTGCAAACGCTGGTAACATTTTTTTGGTAACGTCTGTGCATTCAGCCCCGTGGTCAACAGGGTCAGGAAGGCTACCCACAAGCATTTCATCATCGTATACGTAACTTATTATTTTCCATGTTCAAAAATTCGTGTCCCGATCCGGATCATCGTGCTTCCTTCTTCGATAGCGATGGGGTAATCTCCCGACATGCCCATTGAGATCTCACGGAAGGATGGTTGACCGAAGAAGTACTGCTGGCGGAGTAACTCGAAATATCCTTTCAGGGTGCGGAATTCTTGTCTTATTTTTTCTTTATCGTCTGTTAACGTGGCCATTCCCATGACGCCTGCAACACGGATGTTCGCGAATGACCTGAATTCCTGCGAATCAAGCAGATCCTTCGCTTCCTGCAGGTCAAGTCCGAACTTTGTCTCTTCGGTGGCAATATAGAACTGAAGGAGACAATCAATGACCCGGTTGCATTTTGCGGCTTCCCGGTTGACTTCTGTTAAAAGATGAAGGCTGTCGATGCTGTGAATCAATCCGATAAATGAAGCGATTTGTTTTACTTTATTGGTTTGCAGATGACCAATGAAATGCCATTCCGTATCGGCAGGCATCACCTGGTATTTGGAGACAATTTCCCGTACTCTGTTTTCACCAAAAGCACGCTGTCCTGCCTCATACGCTTCCATCATTTCCTCCGGCGTCCGTGTCTTGGAAACCGCAATCAACTTCACATTGGGAGGGATAACACGCGACAGTGACCGGATATTCGATTCGATATTCATTTCTTTTTTCTTCGATATACAAAGTTACAGGTTTGAACGTTTACAAAGAAGGATTACTTTTGCTATTTTTGAGATGAAACAGATTATACGCTCGTTATTACGCCAGTTCATTTTCTGGATACTGTTTTTTGATGTTTCAAGGATCGTTTTT
>Ga0209099_1000047_pt1 | contig 133069 bp, 102 predicted proteins | sample AD_JPNHW2_MetaG_FD_184430 | JGI IMG/M metagenome (GOLD analysis project Ga0209099, IMG submission 184430) | Active sludge microbial communities of municipal wastewater-treating anaerobic digesters from Japan - AD_JPNHW2_MetaG (SPAdes) (version 2) | ecosystem: Engineered > Bioreactor >...
ATAGTGCCGATGAGGCGCCTTTGATGATTTCTACCTGCGACAGGTTTTCGATTGGCAGGTAATTCCATTTTGTATCTCCCGCGTCGGGGGAAAGTATGGGCATATCATCGACCATCACCATGACACGGCTTCCGGCTCCGTAGCTGTATCCGCTTCCTGCGCGTATGCTGGGCTGCCCGTCAAAAATATCCACACCGGGAATTTTATTTATTATTTCATTGATGGCGTTGGTGTTTTTTTTCTCTATCTGGTCAGGTTTCAATACCGCCATCGAAATGGTGACATCAGATAATTTCTGTTCAAACTTTCCGGCGCTCACCACAATACCTTCAATAACCATGGATTCTTCGAACAACTGAATATCTTCAATGATGGTTTGCCCCGGTTTTAAATCGTACGTTTTTACGACCGTGGTAAAACCAATATATTTATAAGTGACTTTTATCTTGCCGGGCTCCACCTTTATGGAATACATACCATCAATATCGGACACCACACCGGTGTTTTCATTGATAACCACGTTTACACCGGGAATAGTTTCCTTTGATGTGCCGTTAAAGATTGTTCCTTTGATGGTCGCTTGCTGGGCGTAAGAACTGATTGAAAATGCAATAAGGATAAAAAATAAAAATAATGTTTTTTTCATAGGAGTCCTTTTTGTTTATAGCTTTTTTAAGGAGTGCAAATTTACAAAATAATCCATACCGCCAAACATATATAAATAGCTGAAATACAGGCACATACAAAGAATTGTAAAAAAATTATTTTGAAATTATTTTTAAAAGTATTGTTTCTCTAGTAACACAGAGTGTTGCCAGATATAAACGCATCGGATTTTTTTGCATCGATTTTTTTGTTAAAAAAACTTAAAAAGCAAGGTAAAGAATTAGAAAAGAATGATAAACAATAAAAATAACCAACCTTGTAACGTACTCAAATTAAAAACTTAAAACGTATTGAAGCGCGACATTTATTGGGGCTTCAATATAGCCGGGGCGGGTCATATATTCACTATTCAGAATATTGTTTACAAACAATCCGATCCTGTGATGTTTATTTATATCAAAGAGTGCACGGATATCGAGCAAATGGTATCCTTTATCATTCTTTTTCCGGTATTCTTTTAAACCAGGTAATAAATTTGACGAAGTGATCCCTGTGATTAATTCGCCTTCAAAAGCCTTATCAATATTGATGATTTTGCTATTATAGACATAAGAGAAACCCAGGGTGAAAAAATAAAATTTAATTTCAAAATCGGCTTTAACGGCATGAAGATGCCGGTATTTTAATATCTTAAAACTGTTGGTATCTGCTGCGTCATAATCAAGATTTATCGGATTGGTGTACGTATATCCCAAAACCAAAGTCGACGGGAACCCAAAGATCATACCCTGTCCTGTCAGGGTGGCGTCTACACCATTGATCAGGGCATGGCCGACGTTCAGTGATTTAAAGCCGACGTCATTAAGTGTTGGGTACTGGGCGGTATCAGGTTTATAAATCCCGAATGTAAATTCCATCATATTTTTATATTGTGTCCAGAACCCGGCTACATCCAGATAGCCGATCCAGGCGCCAACCCGGAAGCCCTGTTTAACACCCAGTTCTGCACTCCAACCGGATTCGGCTTCCAGATCGGGGTTCGGGAAAATGTTTAGGCCGCCTATGGATGTTTTAATATACTTTTCAGCAATGGAAGGGAACCGGTACCCCTGGCCAAAAGAAGCCCTGATAAAGGTATATTTTGCTACTTCAACATTTACACCAGCTCTCAATACAGGTTCTATCGGAAAAATAAGGGTGTCCTTTTTTGTCCTAATGGAAAAAGAAGATTCTGTTTCATCTTTATCAATGCGGTAGTATTCACCTCTGAGGCCAAGAGAAAAGGAAACACGTTCCCAGAATTTTGCATCAAACTGTATATAAAGCGATGCGTTCAGCCCATGGTGATTGGTCTGATACAATAATGCGGTGGATCTGCTGTAACTTCCGGAAATACCGGCCGTCAGGGTATATTTTTCCTTAAATATGTGCTGGTATTGATAATCCCCGTAGAACACATCGGAATCATTGTCCTTGGTACTGTCGGCCTTATTATGATTGGTCTGTTTATAATACCTGAGTTTAAGGCTGTATTTGCTGCCGCGCTTGTTAAAGTACATAAAATAGGGATCGGCATTAAAACGGTAGCCGGTAATATTTACGGCCTCATTACTCTGGCGGTAAATTCCGGAATCCGCATTTTGCCACAAAAAGAAATTTGACTTATCCTGATACATATAATTGGCGTTTAAACCCATCGAAAGCCCTTCGATTTTTTTTACCCGGTACCTGAAATTTACATTGGCCCGCGCTCTTCCTTCGCCTTCCTGCTGACGAAACCCCTGGGTTTCATATAAATTACCGCCTACCACAAGGTCAAACTGGCCCATTTTCCTGGAATGAGAAAAATTTATTCCGCCAAACCCCGGATTCTTGACTCCAAAGACAGATAAGGGGTTGACAACTTTTCCCAGTACCGTGTTCGAATAACGCGGGCTTTCATCATACCACCACGCCGTTTCTATCCGTTTCGGGTTTAAATATAAACCGTTGTTGATGGTGATTTTTGTTTCGGGTTTGTCCTTCGGATAAGCCGTTCTTAAATTAATTACCCCGTTCAGTGCCGAAGAACCAAATAGTGCCGATGAGGCGCCTTTGATGATTTCTACCTGCGACAGGTTTTCGATTGGCAGGTAATTCCATTTTGTATCTCCCGCGTCGGGGGAAAGTATGGGCATATCATCGACCATCACCATGACACGATTTCCGGCGCCGTAGCTGTAGCCACTTCCACCCCGGATACTGGGCTGTGAATCATAAATATCCACACCCGAAACTTTGTTCAGCGATGACATGATGTTATTCGTGTTGGTGTTTTCTATCTGGTTGGGCTTGATCACGTCCATGGAGATCGTGACATCCGACAACTTTTGTTCAAACTTCCCGGCGCTGACCACAACACCTTCAATAGCGGTGGATTGTTCATACATCAAAATATCAAAAACCCTGGTTTCACCGGGTTTGATTTCAAAAAGTTTGGTGACATTGCCATACCCGAGTAATTTAAAAACCAGTTTTACGGCTTTTCCGCTATGCACTTTTACCGAGTAAGATCCATCAATTTCTGAAATCACTCCTGTCTTTTCACTCGTGAGAATATTAACTCCGGGAAGCGTTTCATTGGTAGTTCCGTTGTATATGATCCCTTTTACTGTTGCATCCTGAGGAAATACAGAAGCTGATGAAACAAGGAGTATAAAAATTGTCAGTAAAAAGTATATTTTTTTCATAGATATTTTTTTAATTAGCAATCATTTCCAGGTACAAATATATAAAGGTTATAAAAACTGATCATATAGTCAAAAAAATTAATCGTAATCAAAGTTCAAAAAATTTATTAGCTTTATTCTCTTTTTTCTTAAAAACATTAAAATAAAAGTCATGATGCTGTTTCAAATTGCCGTAACGCTGATACCGGGGATTGGAGATATTACAGGAAAAAAACTGATTGCTTATTGCGGGGGCGTGGAAGCTGTTTTCAAAGAAAAGAAACAGCATTTAATGAAAATCCCGGGAATCAAGGAAACGCTTGCCAGCGCTGTGGTAAACGGTCGTAATGCGGCATTGGAGCGGGCCGAAAAAGAACTGAAATTTATTGAAAAATACAAAATTGAGTGCTTTTTCTTTACAGAAGAAGCATACCCACGCCGCTTGAACCATTGCGTTGATTCACCGATGATGCTGTACCATAAAGGCAATGCCAACCTGAATAAATCAAAAATTGTCAGTATTGTTGGTACCCGAAGCGCTACAGAATACGGGAAAGAATGTTGCCGGAAAATTGTGGAAGGGCTGGCCGACAGCGATGTGCTTATTGTCAGCGGGCTGGCGCACGGAATTGATGCCATTGCACATAAAGAAGCCCTGAAAAACGACATTGAAACCGTCGGGGTGCTGGCTCACGGCCTCGACCGTATTTACCCGGCCGTCCATTGCAACATTGCCCAGAAAATGCTGGAAAAAGGCGGGCTCGTCACCGATTATATCAGCGAAACCAATCCGGACAGGGAAAATTTTCCGAAAAGAAACAGGATCATTGCGGGCCTGTCGGATGCGACCATCGTCATTGAAGCCGCAAAAAAAGGCGGCGCCCTGATCACGGCCGACATTGCCAATTCATACAACCGGGACGTCTTTGCCGTTCCTGGAAAGATTTCAGATGTTTATTCCGAAGGATGTAATCATTTTATCAAAACCAATAAGGCCGCCCTTATCCAGTCTGCTGACGATATCAAATACCTGCTGGGCTGGGATACCAAAAAGCCGAAAAACACCTCGTTACAACGGAAATTGTTTGTGAACCTCACCCCTGATGAAAATGCCATTGTAAAACTGCTTGAAGAACACAACCAGATGAGTGTGGACGGCATCTGCCTTGAGCTTCAGACCACCACCAGCCTGGTTGCCGCCGCCTTGCTGAACCTTGAATTTGAAGGCATCGTGAAAATCCTTCCGGGAAAAATTTATAGCCTTACTTAGCCCACACGGTCTTTATCTTCCGATGCCGCTATTCCCTTGTTTCCACTGAAAGGGGAAATCTTCCGGTGTTTGTTAATGGCAATAAAAGATAATCCTATGGATGCAGCCAGCGTCAGAAAAGAAAAAATCCATAACGCAGGTATGTCCTTCTGAAATAGAAAAAAATCATACAAACCATGAATGATCACGGCGATGAAAAGCCCCATAAAAAGATTTCCGGCTTTCTTTGTGGAAAATTTTGCCCTTCCAACAAAATATCCCATAAAAATGGCGCAAACGGCATGCAGGGGCACGGCCGTGAACATACGCAACACCGCGGTTCCGATACCAGACTGCACCACATAAAGAATATTTTCCAACGTGGCAAAACCCATGGAAATCATAACTGCGTATACGATCCCGTCAAAGGGTTCGTTGAAATCGGTTTTTTTGTAAACATACCGTTTTAATACAAAAAATTTGCACGACTCTTCTGCAACAGCTACAATTAAAAAAGCATAGACCAGGGTGATGAAAACACCCTGATTTTCATCAATTCCCATAGCGCCAAACGCCAGTTCGATGATGGCTGCAGGAATGATGCTCAAGACCCCGAATAAAAAACTGTTCCTTAAAAGTTTAAAAGGTTCTTTTTCGAATTTATCCCTGAAATAAATAAATAAACACAACCCGATACCCGGCGCTATAGCAAGAGGAACTGCAATCAAGAGGACGGCGATGATGTTCATGATCCTGCAAAAATATTAAACTTAATCAACAAAAACACTTAGAAATTGTTTTGATCCGCCGCCGCGGATATCTTTTAATATCTTTATGCGCCTTTTTTGCTGCAACTTCGTTAGATTTTTTGACATAGGGTAAACTATGTCTGCAAAATCTGCCTTGTTTCGCTAAAAAATCCATCATAAATCTAATTGAATATATCCACCGCGGCGGATCAAAACAGTTTCTTAAAAAATTTTTTTATGTCCTGTTGAAAAAAAAACTACTTTTATTATTCGAAATTTTTTTCTTTTATCATCTATTTTTGTAAACATTTAAATTTTGTTTTATGCATATAGCAATTGCAGGTAATATAGGCTCGGGAAAGACAACTCTGACAGGAATACTGGCAAAAAACTTCAAATGGGAAGCGCATTATGAAGATGTGGATACCAACCCTTACCTGAACAGTTTTTACGAAGACATGCAGCGGTGGTCGTTCAACCTCCAGGTTTATTTTCTGAACAGCCGTTTCCGTCAGGTGCTAAAAATCCGTGAAAGCGGCAAAACCGTTATCCAGGACAGGACAATTTATGAAGACGCCTATATTTTTGCGCCCAACCTTCACGCCATGGGGCTTATGAATACCAGGGATTTTGATAATTACAGCTCGCTCTTTGAACTGATGAGCACCTTTTTGAAACCGCCAGACTTATTGGTATACCTGAGGGCTGAAGTCCCCACACTGGTAAGGCAGATTCAAAAACGCGGACGCGACTATGAAAATTCCATACGCATCGATTATCTTACAAGACTTAATGAGCGTTACGAAGCCTGGATATCATCTTACAATATCGGCAAATTGCTTATTGTAGATGTTGATGATAAAGACTTCGCAAACAACTCCGCTGATCTCGAAAAATTTATCGAGAACATCAACGGCGAGCTTTATGGTTTGTTTAAGTAAGGCCTGATGCAGACCATCGGAATCATCCCCGCACGCTTTTCCTCTACACGTTTTCCCGGCAAGCCGCTGGTTCAGATCAACGGGAAATCAATGATACGGAGGGTTTATGAACAAGCGGCGAAATCGACCGCTCTTTCAGCAGTCTTTGTGGCCACTGACGACCAGCGGATCTTTGACCATGTTACAGATTTTGGCGGAAAAGTTATCATGACTGCAGGTACACACCGCACGGGCACCGAACGCTGCAACGAAGTAGTCCGGAAACTGGAAGCGGAAAACACTTTTTTTGATGTGGCCATTAACATCCAGGGTGATGAACCTTATATCCAGCCCGCACAAATTGACCTGCTGGCCGGCTGTTTCAGCGATCCAACAATAGAGATCGCCACGCTGATAAAAAAGATAAATCTATCCGAAGAAATTAACAGCCCCAATACGATAAAAGTCGTGATTTCTAAAAATCAACAGGCGTTATATTTTTCACGGTCGCCCATACCATACATCAGAGATAAAAAAAACGAACAAGCGCTGTATTACAAACATATAGGAATTTATGCCTACCGGACTGTAACCTTAAAAGCCATAACTTCGTTAAACCCTAGTCCGCTGGAACTCGCCGAATCGCTTGAACAACTACGCTGGCTTGAAAACGGGTATAAAATTTTTACCCGTGAAACCCAACATGAAAGCTTTTCGGTAGATGCTCCGGAAGATCTGTTAAAATTTGAAAAATTCACTGAAGAATGATTTTTTTTCGTAATTTAGCTACTGCAAAAATCAATACCCGGGATTGTTTTAAATGAAAGTACTTCAATATATTAGTGAATTGTTGTTGCATCACGATTGTGTGATCGTGCCTGGTTTTGGCGGGTTTATAGCCACGCATGTCCCGGCCGGCATCCAGCCCGTGGTGAATAGTTTTGCGCCTCCCCGAAAAGAAATTTTATTCAATGCCGGGCTTACCCATAACGATGGCCTGCTTGCCACATATATTGCGCAAAAAGAACATGTTGCGTATCCTGAAGCCCTGGCTTTGATCAATAAATTTGTGGAAGAAAGCCTGCAGGAGCTGAAAAACAAAGGAAAAATTGAAATTCTTCATGTCGGGACGATCATGCTGGATTCAAACAATTTTTACAAGTTTCAGCAGGATCAGGATCACAACCTGCTGTTGTCTTCTTACGGACTATCGAATTTTATTTCCCCGTCCATACAGCGTGAAAGTATTGAAAAACGTATTGAAAAGGCATTTTCCGAAAACAGGAAAACACAATCCGGCCGGAAAACCTCCAATGTATGGGCAAAAGTGGCGATGATCTCGGTACCGGCAGCCGCTGTATTTGTCTGGGCATTTGTAAATGTCGGAACGATCAACGACGTAACCGATAATTATACGAACCTTACCTCCATCTTTTCAGGGAATGACAAAGCCGTGGAAAAAGTGGTAAGGCCAGCAAAAGTCGTTAGCTCCGATATTCCACAAGTTTATGAAAATGCACTCGATGTCGAAAACAGTAAAAGCATTTTTAAGCCGGAGCAAAAAACTTTTTATCCCTGTTTTACCGAATTTTCGGTGAAAACGGTTTCAGAAACAGAAGCTGAAACAGCCGCGATCACAACGCCTGATGAGCCCTGCCGGTTTTTCATTATCGGAAGCTGCAACCGCGTTAAGGATCTGGCGGAAAATTATAAATCACGATTAATCAGCAAAGGCTATCAGAACGCCAATATTATTGAACCTAAAGATAACGGGCTGTTCAAGGTTTATATCGATTGCTTTGACACGGAAGAAGCCGCACAAGAGGGATTATCAAAAATTCAGAGCGACGAAAACCCGGATGCCTGGTTGCTAAAAATGTAATTTTTTTGTGGGAAAGAATAAACTTGAACGGTTTGCCGAAACCGAGACCTTTAAAAATTTTGTTCAACTACCGGCTTATCATTTTACAGAAGATTTTCATTTAAAAAATAAATGGTCTTCCGATTTTTTTGGAAACGAACATCCCTTGTTCCTTGAACTGGGCTGCGGTAAAGGCGAATACACCGTAGGGCTGTCGGAGCAGCATCCTGAACACAATTACATCGGCATCGATATCAAAGGTGCGCGTATGTGGCGCGGAGCAAAAACGGCGCTGGAGAACAACATCGGGAATGCTGGTTTTTTGCGCATTCATATCAACCAGATCAACCATTTTTTTGGCGCCAATGAAGTTAGCGGCATCTGGATCACGTTTCCGGATCCGCAACCCCAGAAAGCCCGTGCGGGAAAACGGCTTACAAGCCCTGAGTTCATTGCCCGGTACAGGGATTTATTAAAACCCGGCGGCGTGATTCATCTGAAAACGGATAACGCCGAATTGTTTGATTACACCCTTGATGTCATCCGTCAGTACGGCCACCAACTGATTTTTGAAACGCACGACCTGTATGCCACACCAATTGAAAACGAAGCAAAAAAGATACAGACTCATTATGAATCGATGTTTCTGGCTGAAGGCAAAAAGATCTGTTATTTACAATTCCGATTGAACCCCCTTGAAAAAGAATAACCTTAAAGAGGAACGGTGCAAGTGTCGGTGTGACTGCCAAACGGATGGCCCGCGCGCAGTCACGCCGACACCAGGCACCAAAGACGGACCTTCTTTTTTTGCCATGGTGTACGAAGTGGCAAGGCTTATTCCTTATGGAAGGGTAACGTCATATGGCGCCATTGCTGAATACCTGGGCGCCAAAGGCTCTGCACGAATGGTGGGCTGGGCCATGAACCAGTCGCACCACCAGAAATTGCAGGTACCCGCGCACCGGGTGGTGAACCGCAAAGGTGTCCTTACCGGGAAACACCATTTCGGCGGCACTTCACTGATGCAGCAACTTTTGGAAAACGAAGGCATCGTTGTGATTGACGACGAGATTCAGGATTTTGAAAAACTTTTCTGGGATCCGGCGAAAGAGCTTTAGCTTAGAGTCATCCGATGACTCAATACATAGATTATGCAGTTATTTCACGGATATGCAGTCATCGGATGACTGACAACCACCAGGTCTGCGCACCAAAGTGCGTGCGCGTTCGCAGAAAGAGCTGTGAGAAGGTGTCGGCGTGACTGCGCGCTAGCATTGTGATGGCTGGTCACACCGACACTAAGTATCCAAAAGCAAGTCCTGCTGCATCCATTTCCAAACAGGTATTGTTGAAATACCCTCAAAAGTATCCTGCTGATCATACGTGATTATGAAACCTTTTTTTGCTCCGCTCACTGTCATAGCGTTTTTTAAACCAGCAACTTCCCTTGATAAATTATCTTCTGACAAATGCCAGCATACCTGAATAGCATTGATAACTTTGTCGTTTTTCCGCAAAAGAAAATCACATTCCGATACTTCATCCTTAAAATACAAAATATCCTGACTGGCCTGTCTTAAACGCAAGTAAACCGCATTCTCAAGCATTCTGCCTTTATCTTCGCTAAAAGAAAGACTGTTCGCTTTTGCCATTCCAGTATCAACAGCATAAACTTTTTTAGGATTGATCACTTGCTGTTTTATCGAGAATGAAAAACGGGGTATAAAATCCAGCAGGTAACTTTCCTTTAAATAATCGCAGTAATCAATGGTTGTTCGAACTGATTTAATTTCCATCAGCTTTGTCAAATTATTATAGCTAATTTCTTTTCCAACAATACTCAAGAGGTGTAATGCAAGTCTTAAAATTACGTGCTCATTTTTGATGTTTCTGCGGACTGCAATATCCCGGATTATAATATCCCGTAGTAATGTGCGAAGATATTCCGTGTCGGCAGACGCCAGAAATTCAGGAAATCCACCTTCCGACATGAATTTTAAGAAACTATTCCGCCCCATTTTTGCCTTGGTAAATTGCAAATATTCATTGAAACTGAACGGAAAAAGTTCTGTTTGTAAATACCTTCCTGTAAGCTTTGTGCCAAGTTCCCTGCTGAGCATAGAGGCATTAGACCCTGTAATAAATATCCTAAACCCTTTGTCGTGAGCAGACCGGACATACTTTTCCCAGCCGGGGATATTTTGTATTTCATCAAAAACGTAACAATCTATTTTCTCTGAATTTGCGATCTGTTCAAGTTTGTTAAAATCAGCTAATTCAAAACCTTCAAGCCTGGTATCTTCAAAATTCAGAAATATTTTATTTTTTTCTTTTTTGAGTAATTGCTTTAACAACGTACTTTTTCCACACCGCCTTACGCCCGTGATGACAATTACCAATTTATTTGTGGTTGAAATTTTCTTATCCCTTTTTATTGCAGGCTTGATTGCCGGCAAGTTGTTATTTTCTGAAATAACAGCCCTGATAGTTTCTTCTGTTATCATGAATGAAGTTTTTTACAAAGATACATAATTTGTACTGGAAATACAAATTAATTTGTATTGGCAATACATAATATTTTGTATTCGTAATACAAACAATTGTTGCAAGTGTCGGCGCGACAGCCAAACGGATGGCCCGCGCGCAGTTACACCGACACCAGGCACCAAAGACGAACCTTCTTTTTTTGCTATGGTGTGCGAAGTGGCAAGGCTTATTCCTTATGGAAGGGTTACGTCATACGGCGCCATTGCTGAATACCTGGGCGCCAAAGGCTCTGCACGCATGGTGGGCTGGGCTATGAACCAGTCGCACCACCAGAAATTGCAGGTACCCGCGCACCGGGTGGTGAACCGCAAGGGTGTCCTTACCGGGAAACACCATTTCGGTGGCACTTCACTGATGCAGCAACTTTTAGAAAACGAAGGCATCGTTGTGATTGACGGCCAGATTCATGATTTTGAAAAACTTTTCTGGGATCCGACGAAAGAGCTTTAGCTTAGAGTCATCCGATGACTCAATACATAGATTATGCAGTTATTTCACGGATATGCAGTCATCGGATGACTGACAAACACCAGGCCTGCGCACCAAAGTGCGCGCGCGTTTGCAACGCGTGAAAATTGAGAAAAACACTTTAACAACCGATTTCCAGACTCTGCCTGGACAAACCATTTCAAAGTGCCCATGTTCCGTATCGGTTCCGTCTATACCAAGCACATCAATCCCTTCGGGATTGAACATAAATAACACCGCACGCAGTGCGGGGCAACAAGACAATCATATATGCCAACCCTGAAAGGGTTGAACAGTCAAAGAAGAAATTTCTCTTCGAACTGAATCCCGTGCTCTATTAGTAACTGCAAATATTCCTCCTTGAAAGATTTAACTTTATGGTGGTTTTTCTGGTTCTTGACATAACCTATAAGGCGGTCTTTATCTTTGATGGAATAGGTAAAAGCGCCGTAACCGTCTTGCCAACCATGGAAATTTTTAAAATGGCCGGTTTCTTTATTCCATGAAGTACAGGCAAGTTTTATATCTTTAATTAGGGTTGCAACTGCTATGGAAGGATGAATATGGGTAACAATGTGGATGTGGTCCTCAATGCCATTTACCTGATATAGATGACAATTTTTATTTTTAAGAATTCCGGAAATGTATTTATATAATGGCTCTTGTCCGGATTCCACCAGCGTTTCTTCACGATTCCAGGTTGAAAAAACCAACTGATACAGAATTTGCGTGTAGGTACTCATATAGTTATTTTTCATTCAATCCCTTCAGGATTGTGTTGTTTTTATTTTTCTTTCCCCGCACGCAGTGCGGGGTTAATCAAGTTTGACCCGCTTTGTGGGTCATAATGTTTCATCCGAAAAAGATAGTGTTATCAGTATCTCAAAAATATATTTTTTGTTTTGAAAAATCAAAAATATTCTCGCTAAAAATCGGCGTTAATAAAAAATTTTTAGAGCTTAATTTGTACTGGCAATACATAATATCTTGAATTCGTAATACAACTATTTCGAAGTACTCGCACGTTCCGTGTCAGTTCCGTCTATACCAGGCAAATCAATCCCTTCGGGATTGAACATAAATAACCCCGCACGCAGTGCGGGGCAACAAGACAATCATATATGCCAACCCTGAAAGGGTTGAATCATCTGCAAGTGTCGGCGTGACTGCCAAACGGAAACCCCGCTCGCAGTTACACCGACACTATGCATCCCCAATTGACCCGATCTAAAAAATTCATTAGTAAACAGGCCTTTTATTCTTCCGGGTTTTTACTAATTTTATAACTTGAAAAAATACATTCCCCAATGAAAGTCTGTATAGCCGAAAAACCAAGCGTAGCCAAGGAAATCGCCCGGATATTGCAAGCCAATACCCGCAAAGACGGCTATTATGAAGGGAATGGCTTTCAGATAACATGGACCTTCGGCCACCTGTGCACCCTCAAAAATCCCGATGATTATACCCCCGAATGGAAACCCTGGCGCATGAATGCCCTGCCCATGATCCCGCCGCGCTTCGGCATAAAACTCATAGAAAACGACGGTGTCCTGAAGCAGTTCAATACCATAAAAAAACTTTTTGAAGATTGCGACGAAGTCATCAATTGTGGTGATGCCGGCATTGAAGGCGAACTCATCCAGCGCTGGGTGCTGAAAAAAGCCGAATGTTCAAAACCCCTGAAACGTTTGTGGATTTCGTCGATGACGGACGAGGCGATCAAAGAAGGTTTTGAGAAGCTGAAAGACGGAACGGATTTCGACCGGCTGTATGCGGCCGGAAATGCCCGCGCCATTGGCGACTGGTTGCTCGGCATGAATGCCAGCCGTTTGTACACCTTAAAATATGCCGGCGGCAAAGGCGTGTTGTCCATCGGCAGAGTCCAGACACCTACATTGGCGCTGATCGTAAGGCGTTTTGAAGAAATCCAACGATTTGTGTCCAAACCTTTCTGGGAAATAAAGACAACTTACCGCGACGTCGTTTTCACCGCCACCATCGGCAGGTTTGATACCGTGGAGGAAGCCACACGCATCATTGAAGAAATAAAAACCAGCCTTTTTGAGATTGCCTCCTTCGAACAAAAAAAAGGAACCGAAGCGCCTCCCAAACTGTTTGATTTAACGGCCTTACAGGTGGAGTGTAATAAAAAATTCAGCTATACCGCCGAAGATACCCTGAAATACATCCAGAGCCTGTACGAGAAAAAAATGGTAACCTATCCCCGTGTTGACACCACCTTTCTGCCGACGGATATGTATCCTAAGATAGAAGGGATCTTAAAAAACATGGAGCCGTATGCAAACTTCACCGCGCCTTTGCTTGGAAAACCGATCAAAAAAAGCAAGAAAGTGTTTGATGATACTAAAATTACCGATCACCATGCCATCATTCCCACGGGAGTAAAACCCGGTGGCCTGATCCCCGAGGAAAAAAGAGTGTACGACATGATCGCCCGCAGGTTTATCGCGGTATTTTATCCCGACTGTATCGTGTCGAATACTACGGTGATCGGGATGGCTGGCGCACATGAATTCAAAGCCACCGGCAAGGTGATCCTGGAAGACGGCTGGCGTGTGTTGTATCCAAAAAAGGATAATGAAAAAGAAGGCGAAAATGAGCCTTCCGAAGATCAGATCATGCCTCATTTTGAGAAAGGTGAAAAAGGCCCGCACACGCCTGATTTGCTGGAGAAACAGACGCAGCCGCCCAAGCTGCATACCGAAGCCACCCTGCTGCGTGCCATGGAAACAGCCGGCAAACAGGTGGAGGATGAGGAACTCCGCGAATTGATGAAAGAGAACGGCATCGGGCGGCCATCCACCCGTGCCAATATCATAGAAACACTGTTCAAACGGAAATTTATTACCCGCGAAAAGAAAAACCTGGTACCCACGCAAACCGGAATTCAATTGATCAACACCATTCAGAACGAGTTGCTGAAATCGGCCGAGTTGACCGGGTTGTGGGAGAAAAAACTTCGGCAGATAGAAAAAGGAGCGTACGACCCTAAAAACTTTCTGGACGAAATGAAAGAAATGGTGACGCAGCTTGTTTGCGAGGTAAAGCGCGAAAATTATAAGACCATTGCTATTGAGCAGGATGTTGTTCCTGAAGAAAAAAGCATTGGGAAGGACGAAAAGACGGTACCGCCTGAAAAGCGAAAGCCTGCCTCAGAAAAAGTTATTGATATGGCAGCACTTACCTGTCCTCAATGTAAAAAAGGCACTATGCTCAAAGGCAAAACAGCCTACGGTTGCAGCGAATATAAGAGCGGCTGCCATTTTAAAGTCATGTTTGAACAATATGGGAAGGCGCTTAACGAAAAACAGATTTTTTCGCTGATCCAAAAAGGAAAATCGCCAAAGATAAAGGGCTTACTTTTTGACGGGCAAACGACAGATGCGGCATTGGCTTTTGATGCCGAGTTTAATGTGGTAGTTGTTGCGAAGAAATAAAATGGAAGATAGTAAGGTCTTTAATTATGATCCGCCGGGGCGGGTTGCGGAAATCCATGCGTTGGGAACGCGCATGTGACGAGGGATATTTCAAAATTAAGGATATAACCTTAAATATATTTACTTAATTTCAGGTTATTACCTGATAATTTGATAAAACTTATATTTGTTAGATGATTTGCCAAAAAACAAATGAAAACTGTTTTTATGATGTGGAGTCTACAATAGACTACTACCCCTTTTAAAAACACATAAACAGGCCTGCCGAATTAATCCCCTTTTTTAGGAATAGCAACGGTTTTAGTATACGGCACAGGAACCGCCAACCCGATATAAAAACCAGAGGGCGTAAAGATAGACCCTAAAACATAGCTCATCAATGAATTTTGAGGATACGAATTGATAAACTTATTTATTTTAGGATCTGAAGGCGTGAAAATGGAACCATCATCCACAACCGTTGGCAATTCCCCGACAATTAAACTCAGGCCGGCCAGGTTTGAAAAAGCCCCGGAAGATTTGTCCGAATGAAAAATGTTTTTCATTCGTTTATTTATTTCGTTGATCTGTTTTGAAAAACCGGCGCCAGCCCTCACAGATAAACGGTTTTTACCGCTTGAGAATTTCAGGAAATTTTTATTGTTCAATTTTCTATTCCCGGATATTATACTGTTTTTTTCAAATTCTTTAATTTTCCGTGAATCAGCAAACAGCTTGTGGCTAAACAAATGCATGCTGAAAATGACATTATTTACACGCGAGGCGCTTGCAAAACCTGATTTATGAGCGTTGGTTGATAAATTTGCATCATTGGTTTGTGCAACTAAAATGAACGGACAACAACAAAAAATGAATATTATAAGCTTATTCATTTGTTTGGCATTTTGAATGATCGTAATTTTTTGCAAAGGTAATACATTTTAATGGAGATCAGGTAAAATTCGTATTTTATCATCGAATACTAACACTACAACCAGCATAAGGTTACCAGCTTATAACTTAATTATTCTTTCACGGTAAACACCTGCGTTGCTTTTTACCAAAAGAATGTAAATCCCGGAAGGAAGCCTTTGAAGTGAAAGATCAGTATCGGCGCTTGTTTGCTGTGTAAGTACCTGCCGGCCATTTACATCAAAGAGGCTGATCGCACAGGAGAATTCAGCTGTTTTGCCGAATTTGATGTGCAGTTGATCAGTACATGGATTAGGAAAGACGGTGATGCTTAGCTTTTGATTATCCCCGGATGGTATACCGGTTAAGGAAATAGTTACCACATCCGAACTGTCAGAATAACAAAACCCGTTTTCTGCAATTACAAAATAATCACCGCTTAGCCCGGCAACCAAAAAAGAGCCAGTGGCGCCCGGAATAATGTTCCCGTTGTAATACCATTGCTGCGATCCACCCCAGTCTGAAAAAAGGGTGTCGATGTTTTGAGTAATAACCGGGCGGTCCATTCCGGAAGGAGCGATGTCGTAATAATTCAGGATATAATGCATCAAATTGTTTCGTGTGCTTTCAGGGTAAACAGTTTCGAAGGGAAAGCCAAAATTGACGATTTTTCCCGGCCGGCTTCCACCAGGGAACAAACCACTGTAACAAACCCCGGCATAATTTGCTGTAAGCCCGCTATATTCGAGGCAAACAGTGGCGCCGCCCTGCGCATTAAGCACGTCGGGATAGCTTACATTATAGGTTCCGTGAGTCCCATTATCATAAGAAAAACCGCTAAGGCCTGTAAATACACTCCCGGCGCAGGGCTGTGCCTGGTAGAAGACACCGCTTTGCCCGTTTGGCGCATCAGTTACATAAGCTGCTTTCAAAAAGTTGTGATAAAAAGCCTGATCTGCCGTAGCCCCCAGATGATCCAAATCCCAGCCGATTTCTGCTCCCGATACGAAAAGACAGCCGCCTTGCATCAGATAGTTTGAAACAAGCGTTTGTTCGGCCGAGCTGAAACTTTCATTAGCAGAACTTTCAACACCAAGTATATAATCCACAATCCGGAAGCTATCAGCAACGACCAGCCCGTTCAGCACCGCATCGTTAGTGGCAGACACGAAATTATAACCATTGGAATAAAAAGCGCTCCCGTGCTGCCTTACAAAATCAAACGTATTGCCGGTATAGGCCCGTTCAAAGCTATTAACAATAAGTACTGTCGGACTGCAAAATCCAGGTACGGCCCCAAGAACTTCAGAATATGTAGAAGTATCATAATTGCTGATGGCGGCAATTTTAATATAAACCGGAAGGTCGGAAACAAGACCGGTAAGAAGCAGACTGTCCTTATGCAGTTTAATGGTGGTATTAAAGTTCAGCCCGTCATTGCTGGTCTTTACAAAAAAGTGGGTCACATCGGGTTGGGCAGATGCCAGTACCCGTAATGAATTACTGCTTTCACTTACCAGCGCAAAACTTACGGGAGCCGCCACCGTGGGCGTATTCACAGGATAACGGGGGACCGCAATTGAACCTTCGTCGCTCAGCAATGTGCTAAGCGTGGAAGATTGCAATACGGATGATACATCTGCCGGCACTCCGTTTAGCAGCATATTCTTTTGAACAAGCCTGATGCCGTGACTATAGTCTGCATAGGTTTCTTCATGGCCGTTATATAAGGGTTGTATTGGTGAACCACTCGTGTAATGCCAGCCATAAATTACCACTCTCCCCGGTGAAGGATATCCGTAGATAATATTTGAAATTACAACATCTTTCTTGTCTCCTCCAACAAGTTCACCCAACGGATGAGCTGTAAGCACCGCACTGCGCTGCACCCAAACGGTTGAATCATGGGTTGCAAAAACAGGAACGGTTGTCATTTGTGCGCTTGGTGCAATTGTGCTTGGACTGAGGTGTACGGTGGCGGCACTCCAGATCTGGTTCACCATTTTCCTTGTGGGCAGGGTACAGTCCGTGGCATCCGCAATGCGTTGTGCCAGCAAGGGTGTCATGGGACACAGAAAATAATTGGTATCGCAACCAATGGCCAGATAATCGGGTAACACATAATAGGTGTATGTGTATGGCGTACCACCAATAGTTTCTGTGTTGGTCACCGGGATAAGGTTTCGCTGAAAATCAGGAATATTGCCGCTCATTACCTGGGCATAAATTTCATTTTCACGGGCTGTTAAACTCATGGATGTTACCAGGCTTACAAACTGGCTGCCTGAAAGGGCGTTGGCCTGTCTTGGCGGGACATCGAGCACCTGGGCATGAACGGCCGCATTTATAAGGAAGCCTGAAAGAAAAATCAATAAAGATTTTCTCATAAAAAACATTCAGATGACACTATTCTTTAGCATGACGTTTTTTAAATTCATCAACTCCTTGCTGCAGGAACTTCACAAAATTATCGGGATTCAGGTCGTAGGCCTTAGGCTGGGCAAGTTCTGCCTTTGGCACATCAACCTTGTCTTTCAGTTCCACAAAAGGATCAACCAACGCATAATAAGGCTGTGCATTGACATTGAAAAAGTACACCTGAAAATCAGCAAATTTTTTACCGATGGTTTTCTTGACCTGCCCGTCGTATTTTGAGGTAACCCAGTCGGCCTGGTCCATCATTTTTTTATCATCCACATAAAGGGTGATGATCAGATATTCTTCTTTCAGAATTTTGAGCACCCTGGGATCCGACCATACATTGGCTTCCATTTCGCGGCAGTTGACACAACCATGTCCCGTAAAATCAATAAATACCGGTTTGTTTTGTGCCTTGGCGCAAGCGATACCCTGGTTATAATCAAAATAACCTTTCAGGCCGTGAGGAAGGTGTAAAAACTCGCTGTATTTGGGCGTTTCACAAAGTTCTTTAGTCTCACCTTTGTTTTCACGAACAATTTTATTGATATCAAAATCCAGGGATTGTTGCGGAGGCATGTATCCCGACAACACTTTCAGCGGCGCGCCAAACATTCCGGGAATCATGTACACCACAAATGAAAACGTGATGATCGCCAGTACAAGCCTGAACACGCCCACATGTTTCACATCGCTGTCGTGGACAAACTTGATTTTTCCCAGCAGATAAAAGCCCATCAGTGTAAAGATCACGATCCATAATGCCAGGTATACCTCACGGTCGAGGATGCCCCAATGGTAGGTCTGGTCGGCAATACTTAAAAATTTCAACCCCAGCGCCAACTCGATAAAACCTAAAACGACTTTCACCGAATTCAGCCAACCGCCCGATTTTGGAAGGCGTTCGAGCCACGAAGGGAAAAAAGCGAACACGGTAAATGGAAGCGCAAAAGCAATGGAAAATCCCAGCATGCCGATAATGGGCTCCAGCACTTTACCACTTGCAGATTCCACCAGGATGGCTCCGACCAACGGCCCCGTGCATGAGAACGATACCAGCACCAGCGTAAATGCCATAAAAAATGACCCGAGGATCCCGCCTTTGTCGGCCTGTTTGTCTGATTTGTTGATCATCCAGCCCGGCAATGTTATTTCGAACATCCCGAAAAATGAGGCGGCAAAAACAACAAATATCAGGAAGAACAACACGTTGGGTATCCAGTGGGTGCTGAGAAAATTCGCAAAATTCACTCCAAGGGTTACGGCGACAATAGTCCCGATCACGGTATAGATCAATATGATGGAAAGCCCGAAAACAAGCGCCTTAATAATGGATTTTGCACGGCTTTCGCCCTCGTGCATGAAAAATGAAACCGTCATGGGGATCATGGGAAAAACACAGGGTGTGATAATGGCGGCAAGCCCTGCCAGAAAAGCAAAGAAAAACAAACTCCACAGATTTTTCGTGTTGGCGGCGGTGCCGTCACCGGTCAGCGTTCCTTTATTCACGGTATCTGCCTGCGGAACTTTTGCCGTGTCGTTTGTCACTGTTGCAAGGGTGTCTGTCGCTACAGTGTCTGTAACCGGAGAGGTGGCGCCTTCCACACGTACATTGAATGGCACATCACTCGGTGGCAGGCAGCTTACATCGTTGCAACACATAAACGTCACGGTCCCTTTCACCGTAATGGGTTTGTTGCTCAATATTTTTATTTTCTGTTTGAAAACCGCTTTAGTAGAAAAATACTTCAGCAACATATTGTCGAAGTTCGGGTCCTTTTCCATGATCGGCTTGGGCTCGGTAACTTTTCCCACCAGGCTGTAGGATTTATTTTTTTCAAAGATAAATTCGGTAGGCACAGGCCCGTTTTCGGGAATATCCTGGGAATACAAATGCCAGCCTTTATCAATGGTTGCCGCGAAGATTATTTCCGCTTCGGCATCACCGGTTTTTTTGGATGAAAACGACCATTTTACGGGTTCCAGGATCTGCGCTTCCGCAAAACAAAAACTGAAAAATAATAGTATAAAAATCCAGAATCTTTTGTGTGAAATCATAAGGTTGCTTTTACTGGTTAAAAATACCGGGTTAAACAAAATCAGATACAAAAATAATCTTTTATCCTAACCATTTTACCTGTAACATATTTTGCGTCTTGGCGCTGATTTTAAAACGTTCATCAATCCTCCAACCGATAACCCATACAATTTTATCTTCAGAGCAAAGCAGCCAGGTGTTTTCTTTATCAATGACCGAAAATTTGTGGTCGGTAAAAAAATCACTGAGCTTTTTTTTACCCTTCATGCCCAACGGATAAAAATAATCGCCTTTTTGCCATTTACGTAAGGTCAACGGAAAAACCAACCTGTCTTTGTCAAGCAGCGCCATGTTTTTATCTTCAGAGAACGCCTTAATACCTGATGATTTTTTTACCGCAAGTTTAAGCTTTATGGGATGGGATATTTGTTTGACACCATCGTTCAGAAAAAAAATTCTGCCGGGCGCTTCCGTTGCTAGTTGTTCAATAATGAGATTTTCGCGGTCTTTTACCAGTCGATGTGACGGTGATAAGAAAATTTTTCCGGAAACCTCATCCAGCGAATTGCAGATGTCTTCACATACATACTTATTAAATCCAAAAGCTGAAATAAATTCAAATAAGTAATGCGAAGCAGGCTCCAGCTTTTTCAGTTCTTTTATGGAAATGGTTATCAGTCCGTTTTTATTCGTTTTTACCAGCGAGATCTTTTCAAGATAAGCGCGGTAAATCACTTCGGTATTCCTGAGGTTGGTAATTGAGGTATTGACCGCGTTGCGGTAATTCGGATAAATTTGTTCCATCACCGGCAGCAACTTGTTTCTGATCTTGTTTCTCAGGTATTTGCTGTCTTTGTTTGACGAGTCGGTGCGGTACTTCAGTTTGTTTATTGCTGCAAAAGCCTCTATTTCGCTACGGAAGGCGAATAACAGGGGACGGATGATGTTTTTTTGCTTCACCGGAATTCCCGCAAGCCCCGAAATGCCGCTTCCCCTGAGCAGGTTGATAAAAAATGTTTCGATACGGTCGTCGGCATGGTGGGCCGTGGCGATGCTGCTGAAATGTTCTTTTATTCTGATTTCTTCAAAATATGCGTAACGTAATTCGCGGGCAGCCTCCTGTATGGAAAGTTTGTTTTGTTCTGCAAACTTTTTTGTATCGAAATGTGTGACAAAAAATGGCACCTGATACTTTTTGATCGCGAGATCTCTGACGAATGCTTCATCGGCATCAGATTCTTTGCCGCGCAAACGAAAATTACAATGGATGATGCCAAATTTATATCCGGCCCTATGGAAAAGCTCAGCCATAACCACAGAATCGGCGCCGCCGCTCACAGCAAGCAGGATCTTTGCAGATTTTCCGCACAGGCTGTTTTTTTTAATATGTTCGAGGAAGCGTGCCAGCATAGGGCAAAAATAATAAAAAAAGCACACCTTTCGATGTGCTTTCTGTGGCAACGACTGGAATTGAACCAGTGACACAAGGATTTTCAGTCCTCTGCTCTACCAACTGAGCTACGTCGCCTCCGTTAAAAATGGAGTGCAAAGATACAATTTTTTTTTATTCCAAAAAATTCTGAATAAAAAAAGCTGTGCGATATTTTTTAAAACCTTAATTTTGTGTCAAATAAATCCTTATTTATGAAACTCATCGTCGACCTGGGCAATTCGCGGCAAAAAGCAGCCGTGTTCTCGGGCGATACCCTGGTATTTCAAAAAGTTTCGGCCTCCATTTATGAGGCATTAATTCAGATTTTTCAGGAATATGAAATCGCCTCGGCCATCATTTCTTCGGTTATTGGCGATTTTTCTGACATAAGTAATTTCATCCGGTCGAAATGCCCCTTGTTGATTTTAAATGAAAATACGCCGGTTCCGGTAAAAAATGCCTATTTAACGCCGGAAACGCTGGGTAAAGACCGGCTTGCAGCGGTGGTTGCCGCCTCTAAAATGTTCCCCGGCGAAAATATTTTGGTGATCGATGCCGGGAGCTGTATTAAATATGATTTTATCGACTCCTCGTCAGTTTATCATGGCGGGTCAATTTCACCCGGGCTGAACATGAGATTAAAAGCCTTGCATACTTTTACCGGAAAACTACCGTTAATAAACTTGTCTGAAAGCAACCGGCTTACCGGCGGCAACACTCAACAATCAATATTGTCGGGGGTTGTGAACGGAACTGTTGCCGAAGTTAATGGAATCATTGAACAATATATCGAAAAATACCCGGGTTTAAAGGTGGTTTTGTCCGGAGGTGATTCGGAATATTTGGTCAATAAACTAAAAAGTAAGATATTTGCAGTTACAAATATAGTATTATCAGGCCTTAAAATAATTCTTGACTATAATGACAATATCAAATAAGTACAAATTTTTTCTCATTCTGTTCCTGTTCTTCACTGTTTCGAATTTAAGTTTTGCCCAGATACGGATCAGCTCGCCCTATTCGCGCTATGGCCTTGGAGAATTGCAGACAAACCATTCCGCATACTCGTCCAGTATGGGTGGAATTAGTTTCGCGTTAAGAAACCCAAACTTTATAAATGTGAACAACCCCGCATCCTATGCAGCTTTCGATACCAATTCCTTTGTTTTAGATGCGGCCGTAGTTAGTAATTTCACTCAACTCAAGACCAACCTTCTTACCCAGGGATATAAAAATCACACCTCGCTGGGCCATGTTTTGTTTGGGTTCCCGGTTACGCACTGGTGCGGCGTTTCTTTTGGGCTGATCCCGGTTTCTAAGTCGGGATACCTCATTAAAATAAAAGATACGCTCGAAAATATTGGCAATGTTACCGAACGGTTTACCGGTAGCGGCGGTGTAAGCCAGGCCTATTTGGGTATAGCCTTCAAGCCGTTTAAGAATTTTTCTTTTGGCGCCAACATCGGTTATCTTTTTGGCACCATTTATAAAGACAACGCGGTGGAGCTGCCCGATGATGCTTTTTCATTCAGCGTCCGTGTAAAAAATGATGTTGAGATTGGCGGGATCTTTATGAATTATGGGCTGCAATACCAGATACCGTTAAAGAAAAACTACCAGTTGACGCTCGGCACGAAGTTTAACCTTCCGATGAACATAAACGGAAAGCGCACCGTGCTTGCCGAACGTTATTCGGGTACCGAAGACGATGCCATGAGCATCAAAGATACGCTGATCAACATTGATGCGGGCGAGGGTAAGATCTACATGCCCTTAACCATAGGCGGTGGATTTGTCTTTGAAAAGAAAAACATCTGGATGGTGGGCGCGGATTTTGACTGGCAAAACTGGGAAAAATTTAAAAGTTTCGGGGAAACAGATTCCATTGGAAACAGTTATAATTTTTCTATCGGAGGCGAATATACACCCAACGCTAATGCGCTCACAAGTTATTGGAAAAGAATGAACTACCGCGCAGGATTCCATTACGCTCAGAGTTATTATGAAATTCATGATACCAAAATCAATGATTTTAGTTTCAGTATCGGACTGGGATTCCCGATAAAAAAGACAAGGACTACGATCAATGTGGCCATGGAAGCCGGTACCAAAGGAACCATCAACAATAACCTGTTACAGGAAAATTATGTCCGCCTGATCTTGGGCATTTCGTTCAGGGAATTCTGGTTTTTCAGGCCAAAGTTGAATTAACACAATAAATACACTATTTTTGTTTTAATGAAAAACCTGAAAGTTTTTTCGTTTATTGCATTGCTGGTAATGGTTTCTTGTAAAAACAAAATCGAAGAAATCAACGCGATCACTCAATCGGATACGTTTCCGGTTGAAACCGGGAAAAATATTGAGATCGTTTACAGCGAATCTGCCCGGGTGGAATCTATCATCAAATCGCCTTTTTATAAAAGGTATGCCGGTAAAAACCCGTATATTGAGATGCCGCAAGGGATCGATGCCACCTTTTATGATTCTGCCATGCATGTTAAAACACACCTCACCTCAAAATACGCCATTAAATATGATAATAAAAATGTCATGGAGGTAAAAAACGATGTGGTGGTGGTCAATGAAAAAGGTGAACGCCTGAATACCGAACACCTGATCTGGGATGAGAAAACCAGGCGGATATACACCGATGTCTTTGTAAAAATCACCACCCCCGACAAAGTTTTTTATGGCGATGGCCTGGATGCAGATGATTCGTTCATGAAATGGGTGATCAAAAAACCCAGGGGCACCTTTTACGTAAACACCGATGACACCGAAAGCGATAACACGATTAAAAAATGAACAATTTTATCACTATCGCAATCATTACCATGATCTGTTCCGCTTTTTTTTCAGGAATGGAAATAGCTTTTATCAGCGCCAATAAGCTGAAAATAGAGTTAGACAAAAAAAACAGGTTGTTTTCCGGCAGGTTGCTTTCCGGATTTCAGAAAAATCCATCCGATTTTGTTTCCACCATGTTGCTTGGAAACACCGTAACACTTGTCATATATGGTATTGCGATGTCGCATTTACTTGAAAATCCCATCAAAAACATATTACCGGAAAGCCTGAGAACTGATTTTACCATCATGATCATTCAGACCCTGGTTTCCACACTGCTGATATTGTTTGTTGGTGAATTTGCGCCCAAAGCCATATTTCGTATTAACCCCAACAGGGTTTTAAAATTTTTTGCGTTCCCCTTGTTCATTTTTTATTACATACTTTTTCCGGTACAATTTATTTTTGTTGAGATTTCAGAGTTTATCCTCCAGTATATTTTCAGGGTAAAACTCAAAACGGAGAAATATCAGTTCAACCATTCCGACCTGGATCATTATGTTAAAGAATTCATTCCCTCAGAACCGACATACGAGAATCAACTGCCCGAAATGCAGATGTTTCAGAACGCCATAGATTTTACGCATACCCGTGTTCGCGAATGCATGGTTCCACGCAACGAAATAGCCGCCATCGAAGAAAGCGACAGCATCGCTGAACTGATAAAAAAATTCGTAAACACAGGCCATTCCAAGATTCTGGTTTATAAAAAACATATCGATAATATTATCGGATATGTGCATTCTTATGATATGTTTAGTAATCCGCAGGATATAAAATCCATCAACAAGCCCATTATCATTGTACCGCAGACCATGCTTGCCAAAGACATCCTCCCGATGTTCATCCAGCAGCATAAAAGTGTGGCTGTTGTGGTGGATGAATTTGGCGGGACCTCGGGTATGGTTACCCTGGAAGACCTGATTGAAGAGATCACCGGGGAAATTAACGATGAGTTTGATGATGCTTCGGCTGTGGAAAAACAGATCAACGAGCATGAGTACATATTTTCCGGCCGCCTTGAAATAGATTATCTAAACGATAAATACATGATGAACCTGCCGACAAGCGATGAATATGAAACGCTGGCCGGATATATCATTCATTACCTTGAGCGCATACCTGCAGAGAAAGAAAAAATCCATATTCCTCCTTTTGATATAACCATCATCAAGGCAAGCAATAAACGAATTGAGCAGATTCACATTGTTATGACAGGTGATGAGAAGATTTTAGCGTAAAATATTTCAACTTTATAGTTATTATTGTACATTTGCAAACTCAAAAAAATAAATTTTTATGGCAATTATTGGAAGATTAAGAAAACATTCAGCGCTAATTGTAATTTTAGTTGGTGTGGCAATAGCCGGTTTTGTTTTACAGGATTTGTTCAGAAAAAGTGGCAGAGGCAGGGGCGGAGCCGATACTTTTGCTAAATTCGGGACTGAAAAAGTCAGCAAAATTGATTTTGATAAAAGGGTTGACGAACAAACCGAACTTTATAAACAACAGGCACAGAAAGAAAACCTGACTTCGGAAGAAACATTCCAGATCATGGTTCAAACATGGAACCAGATGGAACGGGAAGTGATCATGCAGAAAGAATATGAAGAGCTTGGTCTGGCTATCGAACATGATAAAACAACCCGCGCCTCTATTTCTCCGGAAGAACTTTATGACCTGATGATGGGCAAGAATTTAAGTCCGATCATCATTCAAAGCTTTACAGATCCCAATACCGGCAGGGTGAATACACAGCAGATTCAGAACATCATTACAAACTTTGACCAGTTGAAAGATGATGAAAAACTGCAGTGGTCCCGTCTTGAACAGGCCATTAAGGACGAACGTCTGAATACGAAATACAATACATTGGTCGAAAAAGGTTATTATATGCCTAAGTCTTTTGTACAGCGCATGACCAATGATGCAGGCAAAACAGCAAAACTCCGTTTTTATGGCATAAAATACCAGACCATTTCAGACAGCGCCATTACTGTTGCTGATGCCGACTTCGAAAAATATTATGAAGAACACAAATATGAGTTTGAACAGGAGAAAGCACGCGATCTTGACTATGTGATTTTTGAAGTAGTTCCTTCTAAAGCAGATCTCGAGGATATCCAGGAAAAGGTTGATACGTTATATAAAGACTTTCAGGCTCTGGCACCCACCGATGTTGAGAATTTTATTAAGGCAAACGGTGACGCCCCTTTAGACAGTAATTTTTATAAAAAAGGAATGCTTCCGGTAAAACTTGACTCTGTTATGTTTGCCTCCCCGTTGAACACTATTGTTCCACCTTATATTGACAATAATGCATATTATATGGCGCGGCTCATGCAGATTCAAAACCGTCCCGACTCCATCAAAGCAAGCCAGATACTGATTGCTTACAAAGATGCCCCCAATCCTATGCAAAACATTACCCGTACTAAGGAACAGGCTAAAAAAATGGCGGATAGTTTACTTGTCATTGCCAGAAAAGACGTGAAGAATTTTGCGACCCTGGCAAGCATTAATTCTGATTTCCCTTCAGCCAAAAAAGATGGCGGCGACCTCGGATGGTTTGTTGATGGTGATGTAAATACAAAATTTTTCTTCGACTCATCCTATATTGCTAAAGTGGGTGATGTAAAAATAATCCAGTCAACCATGGGCTATCATATACTTTATGTGGCCGAAAAAACAGCCCCTTTAAAGAAGGTCAAAGTAGCGGTTCTTCAGCATGATATTAAAGCAAGCAGCGAAACCTTCAACAAATACCTTGCTGATGCCAGCGCTTTTGCAGGTGAAAGCCGTACCAAAGAACAATTCAATAAAAATATTGCCGATAAGGGCCTGAACAAGCGTACAGCGCAATTTGTCAAAGAAATGGATTATACTATTCCCGGACTTACATCTGCCAGGGAAATTATAAGGTGGGCATTCAACAAAGACACCGAAAAAGGAATGATTTCGGAACAGGTTTTTGAAACTGATGGAAAATTTGTTGTTGCCATGGTTGCCGAAATACGTGAAAAGGGCATAGCCCCTCTCGAACAGGTGAAAACGTTTATTGAACCGCTGGTTAAACGTGAGAAAAAAGCTGCGCAGATCATGGATAAAGTTAAAACCGCTTCCACCGCTGTAAAAGATATTTATCAGGTTGCTGCTAAGGTGAACGCGGTTGTTGATACGGTAGAGGCGCTTACGTTTTCGGCATACAATTTCCCTGATTTTGGCCCGGAACCCGAACTTATCGGAACCATATTCACCTTAAAGAATAACACCCTGTCCGCTCCAATAAAAGGGAAAATGGCGGTATACCAGGTGCTGGTTGACGAAATGACACAGCCGCCTTCACAGATCAATCCTGATATGATGAAAATGCAGCTGGCAAGCTATTTCCGTCAACGGGTGAGGGGTGACCAATATAACCAAAGCGAATTATATAAGGCCATTTTGGATAAAACCAAAATTACTGATAACCGGATATTCTACTATTAAACCAATCAGCCTAAAGGTTGCAGGCCTAATAGCACGCTAAAACAAATGCCTTTTAAATTGATTATTTAGAAGGCATTTTTTTTGTCAAAAATATAATAGAATGAATTTCGGTATTATTTACCCTGATCGAAGAGCTATAGGTAAAATCAAGGTGTTATGTTTTACTCATCTGCAATACAAAATTTACGGGCATGGTGATCACCACGCGTACTTCACGGCCTTGTGTTTTTCCGGGTTTCCATTTGGGCATCAGATTCACCACCCTCAAAGCTTCTTCATCGCATCCGGCGCCAATACCCTGTAACACTTTAATGTTGGACAAGCTGCCGTTTTTTTCGACAATAAAAGAGATATATACTTTCCCCTGAATTTTATTTTGGAGGGCAAGTTTCGGGTATTTGATATTGTTGCGTAAAAACTGCATTCGCGCATTCTCGCCGCCGGGATAGGAAGGCGCCTCTTCAACATAAGTATACACTGCGTTGGGATCGCCGCCTCCGCCATAAAGTGATCCCTGACTGCTTCCCGTTGAACTGTTCCCGTCAGAAGTGGAATCGCCGGTTTTTGATTCGGTTGAAAAATTGTTGGTTTCTTCTTCAATTTTTGCGGTTACCTCCGGAATCACAAATTTTGCCATTCGTTGAATTTTCCTCATCTGGATCGGGTTAACGTCTTCAGGCTTTTTTATATTTTCTTGTGGTGGAGGAGCCAAATATTCAGAAAAAAGAGGACTTTCTTTTAGTTGTTTTTCGGGCTTCGAAAAAACAATGTAAGGCAACACAGCGGCAAAAACGAAAAACGCCACGGCAAGAATGGTTGCAACAAGCAGGTATTTATTATATTTTTTCCGCATATGGTATGCGCCATATTCTTTATTCCTGTTGCGGAAAATAATATCGTCAATATCGTCTATGTAATTAATCACAGTTTTTATTTTGTGGTTGCATTTTCAATCATGATGCCAAAATAGAAAAACACTTAAAGATAACGGATTTTTAAAGATTTATTTTACAAATAAATAATAGTACATTAAGAAATTGTTTGGATTTTATCTAATAATATCTTTATGCGCCTTTTTTGCTGCAACTTCGTTAGATTTTTCGACATAGGGTAAACTATGTCTGCAAAATCTGCCTTGTTTCGCTAAAAAACCCATCATAAATCTTATTTAACATAAAATCCAAACAGTTTCTAAATAAAAAAAGCCCTCACATGTTTGGGTGAGAGCTTCTGTTATACATACACAAAAATATTATGCCTGAACCAATTTTGAGTAATCGGCGGGTTTTAATAATGTGTCAGCTTCAGCAGGATTGGTGAGTTTGATTTTAACGATCCATCCTTCGCCATAAGGGTCTTTATTAATAGTTTCAGGATTTGTTTCAATGACGGGGTTCAGCTCAAGGATTTCTCCGCTTACCGGCAAATACATGTCTGATACGGTTTTTACAGCTTCGATAGTTCCAAATGTTTCGCCTTTGCCAATGGTTTCACCAACGGTATTTACTTCAACAAAAACAATATCGCCTAATTCGTGCTGCGCAAAATCTGAAATTCCGATAAAGGCTTCACCGCCTTCAATTCTCACCCATTCATGGGATTCTGTGTACAATACATTTTCTGCTATTTTCATGATAATTTTTTGATTAAATTTTTTCCAAATATACTATTTTTTATAAACAAAACCTTTTTTATTGTGCTAAGGTAAACCTCAGGCTTAAACCTCCGTTAATATTGGAGTTTGGATATTGAGATGAAACATAGGGATTGTTGATGATATGATCGTAGAAAAGCCGGATGTTGAATTTTTCACTGATCTGGTAATCGGCAGAAACATTAATGGATATGATCTGGCCGCCCGCCGAAACCTGATCCATATTTTCAACCAGTTTACGCAGGGTTGTTTTGTTTTGCCGGATAGAGAAATCAGCCTTAAGATTCAGGTCGCTCTGAATATGCCTCCGTTTCCCGCCCAGGTTCAGATTAAAAGAAACATCCTTAAAACGGTATCCTGCACCAATGATGTATTCATTGGTATTAATATCGGTCATCTGGTTGTTTGCAAAACTCAATGCGAGGTTCCGTGATTTTTTCCATTCAAGTTTTATCAGCAGGCTGTTGTTCATGGTCATATCGAACCCGATAAGCGGGCTGAACTGTTCGGTAATAGATATCTGTCCGATTTCTTTTCCGGTGAGGAAATTGCCAATCTGATCCCTGATATATGAGTACCCGTCAGCATCTTCTTTGTAAAGCACATTGGTCGCAAAAGAGTTAATATTATAGGTACAGCGGTAAGAATGCGTCAGCGTCACTGTTCTGAAATATTTTTTGATAAAGCCGATCTTGGTCAATCCGTTATAGGTTAACCTCCAGTTGGGTAATGGTATTGATTTCAGAATTTTTTCAGAGAAAGGTGTCAGGGCAATATTTTCAGGTTTTTTCCCCAGGTAGGCAGCCAGGAATGCCGGTATCAGCACTTCCTGCGAGGTGGGCCCATAGCCGTCCGGGAATCCGGTTGAGTCAATGATCTGGTTGGTTGAATTAGGGTTTTGAGCTGCAAGGCGCGTGGCGATGATGATGCGGTACTCTTTAAACCGTTTGAAAATTTCGTTGGAATTATCTTTGTTGTCACCGACAAAAGCCGTTTTCATGCCAATGATGGTCATACTGAAATTACCGGTTTCAACCATGGAATATGGGTCGCTATGCTGGTTCGTGCCCACATACCGGTAAAAAGCCTGATTTTGATTAGCATAATTGGTGTTTCCCGTAATATCAATACGCATCCCGTTGAGCGGTTCGAGTGAGGCCTGGTAGTTCAGCACTTTTGATTGTTTAACCGCAAAAGGTGTATTGAGGGTGGTATCGGTTGATATCCATCCATGTTCAAAAGCTTTTCCAAGTATGTCGCCGGTGGAGCCGAACATATCACCGGGGCTGCCAAACACAAAACCAAAGGTAGGCGCCATGTCGTTCCAGTCCATCCCTAATGCCACCGGTTTGTGCATGAATCCCGGAAGCATCCTGCCGTTGCTTTCCTGATAAGAAATATTGACGGTCTTGACCATCATCAGAAAACTTAAGGTGTTTTCAACGATTATTTTTCCATAATTTACCTTTGGCTTAGCCGAATCGGCTTCAGTCGGCATGTTTGTTTTAACAGCGGGTGCAGTACCGGCGCTTTTGCGCTTATCATTGATTTTTTTGAGGTATTTAACTTTATTATACAGGTTGTTCAGGTTGGCGGTCAGGTTCAGCTGTTCGGTATTTGAGTTTTCAATTGTATTACCAAGCGGGTTTTCAATGATATTATTCAGATCGTCGGTGGATAAGGGCAATGCCGTCCATGTATAACCGCCACCGTACCGTGCCGTCATGTTTATCCAGTTGAAAATCGGGATTTTGTTTATGGGCAGGGTATAGTTGATATCAATGTTCTGGGTATAATTGGTCATACGTCCGAAATTCAGGACGTTTTCCCAGATAGAATCACGTTTTTGCTTATAATCAGGTTGTCCTTTTTCAATTTTTCCAGGAGGTTCGTCAATCAATGCGATAGCGTGTGCCTGGTAATCAAGCTTCAGGTTTTGGGTCAGATCCCATTTTAAGCCGTAATCCCTTGTCCAGCCAAAACGCTTGACATAGGCGGGTTCCAAAATAATAATGGCGTTTGTCTTATTCCGCATTAGATTTTCCTGGAATTGCTTGTTCAGATCCGTACGGAAGGACAGCATTTTCGGCATGTAATAAAAATTGAAATCTTTAATGATGCGCAACCATTTTGATTTGGAAATCAGTTTCCATTTATCCAGCGGTTTTACCACTTTGGGATTGGACGAATAATTATATCCAAGGCCTCCCTGGTGTGTGGTCCTTCTGTCGTATTCAATATCGACATTGCGGTGGAACAGTTCGGTATAGGCGTAGGTCAGGTCAAAATTTTCCAGGTCATAAATATGATTCTTTGTGGTGGCCCCGACTTTGGTTTTACGCACATTCATGAAGTTCAGGCTCTTTCTTGTGGTGACGTCCTGGGTGATTTTTCTTACGGAGTCGCGTTCTTTTGAGCTGGTATATGTTTTAAGGTCGTCGCGGTAAAGCACATCAGGATTGATGGGGTTATATTCCGGGATGGACCTGTTTTCAGAGTAATCAAAATGCATTGGGATTTTTACGCCCCATTTTTCCGGAAAGAATTTTCCTAATTCCAGGTTGGTGGCAATATCATAAGAAATGATGGTTTCTTTCTGCAGCTGATTCAGTTTTTTGTCGATGCTTCCAAAGCCGGGCGTGCTTATGGTCCCGGCCAGGCTCACATTACCGAAATCGGCCAGGTTTGCAGCGATCCTTCCTGTTGCCGCATAGCCGCCACTCTGATCAAAGTCGGTAAGGCGTAATTCATTCACCCATATTTCAGCACATTTTTCTTTGCCGTCGTCGCCCGTTGATAAACTTCCTTTTTTGGGATTTTTTACACCGATCATAATCACCTTCACATCGCTGATGCTGGGATTTCCAATGACGGTGATTTTATTGTTTTTGCTGTCATACGTGATATATGGGAGGGAAAGTGACACGGAAGAACCGGATTCATGTAACAGGGTGTTTCTTGTTTTTTTTGCTTCCACCAGATCGTCAAGATTAATTTCCATCCTGTTTTGTTCTGGCCAAATAGCTTCGGGATCGCTGTTATACCATGAGGTAAATTCGAGCGGTATTTCGTATTCGTAATAGTTACTCTTAAAATCGGAGCCAAGCCTTATAAATACCGTAAGATCTCCATTATGCACGGCGGCTTCATTGCCAGTTGCCTCGGCATGAACGTACATTTTCAGCGTTTTAAACTTACGCATATCGAAATCGCAGGTTTTATAAACAGCCCTTGCATCGCCGTCCATGAGGTTGCAGACTTTCATGGATAAGGATTGCTCATTGAGCTGTTGCATAGTGGTACTCTGGTAATTTATTTCACGCTCGATGCCGGGAGGAATTACATAAGTAACCGGTGAGCGCTGCCCATTTTCTTCAAGGTTAACAGCCGAAACATCAAAAGTGGTAAGGGTCTGGTCGTCATTCGGGATATATTCGCCCGGGCTGAGCAAGCTGTAATTATACCTTCTCCAGTCGCCGCGCACCAGATCAAGTGTTGCAAAACGGCAGATAACGGAATCAGTGAAGCCACGCATAAACAAGCGTATGAAGCGGATGGATTTAAAATCCTGAATTCCACCGATAATTTTATCCGGCGATTGAACAGGTACTTTGAACTGATACCATTTAACGGTGGTGGAAGTACCATTAGGCAATCTACCCGTGGATGCATCCAGGATATCGGCAATATAATTTTGTCCGATAACCATTTTGCTTGGGGTCAAGTCAATACGGTATTGAAAATAACGTTCACCTTCACTTAAGGTGTTATCCCTGTTGATGTCTTCACCATCGGGGATGGTAGTTGATTGCATCGGGTAATTAACCCCGAATTCCGCCTGAGTCTGCGCATCGGTCGGAGAGTTGCCGTCGGTGCCGTTATAACTTTTATAACGTTGAAGTATCGTCTTTTGGTTGTCAGGATTTTGAGTGCCCCTGAAATAATAAAAATCATCGGCCGAAGGATCTGCCACAGCGTTTTGATACGCGCCGGACCCCGTCCCGAAATGGGTGATGATATTATTAATGTAGTTGCTGAAAAAAAGATTTTCATTTTCATTGGATAATCCGTCAAGGCCCACATCCTGATAGGGGCGGGCTGCTTCATTATTGTCAAATGAATTGGTAAGCGGTTGTAAATTTGGCACTAATCCCCAAATGGTCTGATCTACAATACCGCCTGTGGTATCGCCGTCGGGAGGCAAGCCGTTTTCCACACTTTTTCTTGAGTCCCTTAATACATCTTCCGAAATGTCTCCCAGGTCAATATAGATCTGTCCGCCGGTAGCGCCGGGATCGTAAACAAAAGGATCCATCATCCAGAATTCGATATATTCAATGTTGGTTTCCTCAAAGTCGGTGGATTCGATACGCCGCATGATACCACCCCACCGTGAATCAGGGCCGACCAGTGTCCCGTCAGCATTTAAACCCAAGGAAAAGCCTTCGGAGCCATCCACATCGTAGTTATAAGGCCCACGTTCTTTCGGATAATAGGCAAGGTTGAGTACTGCGATGTTTGATGGTAAATTGTTTGCCGGCTGACGATTTGGGAACACTTCCTGTTCGTAAACTTCGCGGGTAAAATGGTTGGAAATGTCATCATTGGTAATATTCTCGGGAAGCTGGTTGTTGTTACGATAGAATACGGATGGGTCTATGACGTACCAGGCCAGTTTTGCCCTGTTGAAGTTAAACCCGAGCTGGCTGGTAGCAACAGCTTCCGGAAACATATCAAGCTGATTTTGCGGGGTACTGGCGAGAAACCAACTGCCAACATTTTTCAGGTCGATGGTTGATTTGCTGCTTTCAAAGTCGTCAATATAGGAAGTCCCTGTTTTGCCAATAGCCCTGGAATGGCCGGGGATCAGGTTGGCAAATTCGGCATTGATGCTGACATTTGAAACGGCTTTGGTCTCTATCAGCGGGATCAGATCGACAAGTTTTGTGAGCCATCGTGCCTCGGTGGAATAAGACCCATCAACACCCCAGATGGTATTCGATATGGGTTCGTCTCCGAAATTCACTTTCTGCGTCAGCGGTTTTTCTGTCAGGTTCAGGACAGTACCGCCAACATTGAAGTTCTTATTGATCATATAATCAAAACGCAAGCCCATGAGCGTTTTGGTCTGTATGCTGAACGTGCTGTTGTTTTCGAGAGAAATATTGATGGGCGTACCTGAATTTAAAATCCCTTCATTGATGATTTTCACCCGGCCCATGGTATAATCTACCGTGTAATCGACATTTTCGGTCAGCGGGATACCGCCGGCAGTGACTTTAACAGAGCCCTGGGGAACACTCATGGCCCCCAGCGAAATTTCTGATCCCGCGGCAGATTTATAAAAGCCTTGCAATGAAAATTTATTTTTGTCGGGATATTGCTGGGCGCCGGTTTTTGTCATGGAGTATAAGGAGTCATAACAATACCTGTCGGCGATGGTATTTAGCAATGGGTCGCCGCCGGTTATGGCTTTTCGCAGGTCGCTCCCGAAAGGTTCCAGGACAGGGAAAAATATACGGCCGTTGGAAGCCTGGATAAGCCCGCCTTGTGTGGCCGCTTCACCAATGAAGTCGAAAACGCCGTCAGACAGTGGGTTTTGGTTCAGATCGAGGCGGTCGCAACCCAACACGCGGATCAGCGGGACGCCATTTATGGCACCTTCGGTAAGATAACCCATTGGGATACCCTGTTCTTCGCCGGAAAACAACACGTTCAAACGAAAATCCTCGGGATTGATCTGGTAGCCTCCGATGGAATAAACATTTTTCATCATCAGCTTGTACATCGGAACCTTAGTGCTGAGGGTGGTGCTTTTTAAAAGTTTTACCACCAGGCAGCTTGGAGCGCTGACACCTGAATTGGTAAGTTCACCAACCTGGTATACCGTGGTGTCGCCAACCAGCGTGTATTGGTAGGCAACGGCAAGGACCTGATCGGAATTCAAAGAGGTATTCAATGAAATAAAACCAAGTTTGCTGTTAAAGGTGTATTCCGAGGGCTGCAATTTACGGGCAAGTTCTACTTTTTCGTAATCAAGACCGGAGGTCATGTTTAAGGAATTCGTAAGGTAATTTTTAACCCCGTTTAAATCTCTTATTTGCGACTTATCAACAAAGGTGAATAAGGAGTTGGCATTATTTGAAGGATAATATCCACCCGGTAAAATATTGGGATTGTAAATTTTCTGACCTTCGCCCAAATCCTGGAAAGCTACAATATTACGGTTTTCAGTGGTTGGTGAGCCAATATTGGTGAGCCAGACTTCGATATTGGTGATGTTTACATTTGAGGTGACGATGGGAAGTTTTTTCAGGGCAGCTTCATAATTATCCCGGAAGTACTGAGAGATAAAAAAGTGTTTATTCTCTTCATACTGATCGGCCTTAACGTTGAATTCGCTGGTTTGGGCGCCTCCGGAAACCGTAATATTTTCCGTAGAGCTTTCCTGTTGCGACCAGATCCCGGTTACCGTCATCCTTCCAAATTTCAGCTTGGCCTTGATCCCGAATAACGACTGGCTTCCTGTGATTAGCGTGCTGTTCAGGGGTAATGTAACATCGCCGCCTTCGATCAGCTGGATGATTTCGTCTTCTTCACCTTCGTATTTCAGGTTCATTTTATTTTCAAAATCGAAAGAAGATTCGGTATTATAATTTACGCCAAACTGAATTTTATCACCAATTTTGGCTGTAACATTCATCTGGATCTTTTCCTCAAAATTAAAATTAGTGGTACGCCGCTGTTTAACGTCCAGGGCGGGGTTGTCGGTTTTGGTGGAAATCACGCCAAAAATTAGTTCGGCAGATCCCGAAGGCCTGATATCGATGGTGCTGCCACCAAAGATTTTGCTAAAAGCTTTTCCCTTGATATTAATTTTAGGTATGATGTTACCATCGCCCCGGGTAGTGCGGTTGGCCCTTGACTTATCGTGCCAGTAATCCTGTAGAGCCTTGTCTAGGTCGTAATTGCGGTATTCCTCCAGCGACATATAGCTTGGCTGCCGGTAATCAAAATTTCCGATCGTGTTTTTTAAAATGTATTCGTTGGTTTCGGGATCGAACTCCACATTGGAGTTGATGTTGGGGGGATTATTCAGGTATAATCCGCCATTTTGTTGATTATCGTAAGGGTTTCCGCTGTTATCATTGAACGGGTAGGGAAGGGTGGTGTCGGGCGGGTTGGTATCAGGCGGATTGATGTAATTGGCCCTGATAAAATCAATATCAGGAACGGTGTTGATACTACCTGCAAAAGCTATGGATAAAATAAACGCTGCGGCAAAAATTTGGATTATGTATCTGGCCAGTTTCAACAAACAAATGGTTTTGTACTTCTTTGGTTATAAAATTTTCAAGGCTTTTTTAATCAGTTCTTCCACAGAATCTATTGATGGTTCTGATATTAATACTTTTTCAAGAACTTTCTCGGCGATATTTTTGTTAAATCCCAACATAACCAATCCCGATAACGCTTCCTGTTTATATGTATTCTTTCCGCCCAAAATAACATCTTGTTGAAACGCAATTTTTGAATATTTATTTTTCAGGTCAATTATTATTTTTTGTGCGGTTTTGGAGCCAATGCCTTTCACCCGTTCAAAGGTCGTAACCTGTCCGTTCACTATGGCAGCCATAACTTCGTCGGTTGAAAGCGAAGAAAGGATAAGGCGTGCCGTGTTGGCGCCAACACCGTTAACCGATAATAAATTAATATACAAATCGCGCTCCTGTGCTGTGTAAAATCCATAAAGCGTCACGCCAACAGGCGTTGCAGCTTCATTTTTTATTGCCATATACGTTAAAAGACGGCATTTTGTTCCTTCTTCACCGAGTTTTGAATAGGTATTCAGCGAAATATGGATAAAATAGCCGATACCTCCGGTTTCAACAACAGCAAATGCGGGATTCTTTTCAACAAGAGTTCCTTCAATAAAATGAATCATAGATGAGATAAAAAGGATGCAAAGATAAGAAACTTTAAGAAACTTGTTGAACAGCCCAGTCAATTGCCTGCTGTATCATTTCCTGCGGAGGTTTCTGGATAAAGTTGTTATCGACAAGGTTTTGCGTCATGGCGCGGGCCTCTTTGATGTCCTTTTCGGCTTTGGCAAACGCTTCTTCCCTGGTTATGTCAATACGGGCGACGCCGTCCTTGATGGCCTGCATGGCCACATCGGCAGCTTCCTGTGGAAAAACAGAAGCTTCGCTCATGGTAGGTACAATGTTTTCGGGATCGATACCGCGTTTTTCGGCATAATCAGCAAGGGAGTGTGCGGCAGCAATGGCCATGTTGTCGGTAATCTTTTTAGCACGTACCATTAATGCGCCCTTAAGGATTCCCGGGAAACCGATAGAATTATTTACCTGGTTTGGAAAATCGCCCCGTCCGGTTGCAACGATGAAGGCTCCGGCTTCTTTAGCGGCATAGGGATAAATTTCAGGAACGGGGTTGGCACAGGCAAAGACAATGGATTTTTCCGCCATCGAGCTCACCCATTCTTTTTTCACGGTATCAGGACCCGGAGTTGACAATGAAATCAGGATGTCTGCACCTTTCATCGCTTCTTCTATGGTAAGGATTTTATCGGGATTGGTGTTTTCGCAAAGTTCCCATTTACGGTAAAAACGCGGGTCGTTTTTGATATCCTCTCTGCCGGTATGTAGCGAACCCTTGGTGTCAAACATGATTATTTTCTTAGGATCGCCGCCATCGGTGATGAAAAGGCGTGCAATCGTTGTATTGGCGGCTCCGGCCCCAAAAAGCACGACTTTCACATCGGAAATTTTCTTATTCGTAAGTTTTAAGGCGTTGAGAAGCCCGGCCAGCGTAACACAGGCTGTTCCCTGGGCATCGTCGTGCCAAACCGGGATGTCACATTCTTCACGCAGCACGTCAAGCACTTTGTAACAATTGGGTTGCGAAATATCTTCAAGGTTAACCGCGCCAAAACTGTGTTGCGCCATTTTTACAAACTGTATGATTTTATCAGGGTCATTTTTCCCATTTTCATCTTTGCTGTCAACGCATAACGCAACAGCATCAATTCCTCCCAGGTATTTCATCAGGAATGCTTTTCCTTCCATAACGCCCAGCCCGCCTGAAGGGCCACAGTCGCCATCGCCAAGAACACGTGTGGAGTCGCTGACTACGGCAACAAGGTTTCCGCGGTTGCTTAACTGAAAAGAGGTGTCCACATTATCGCGAATAGTGGTTGAAACCTTTGACACGCCTGGTGTGTACCATACATTGAACCAGTTAAAACCCATTACGGGCGCTTTGGGAACCGTTTGAATCTTTCCTTCATAGAAACGGTGAGCGCTATCGGCAAGTTTTTTCAGAAACAAGGTTTTTGCTTTTGCGATCTGTTCCTGTGTGAAATTTTCAGGGAATGCCTTATTCAGGTTTGATAAATCCAATTGTATTTTTTCCATGTGGCTTATATTTTTTAATGAAAATTGTAACTATGACTTTGTAAAAGTACAATTTTTTGTCAAGAGACAAAAGATTTTGTTAATATGTGTTTTATTATGAAAACTCAACATATTTTTGTTTTTTTAATCAAAATATTATAGTTTTGACTTGCATTTAATTTTACCCTTTTAAATCACAATAACATGAATGTTGTCAGCAGAAAACCATTAAAAAGCAGTGCTTTTAAAACATTTTCCCTATGCCTTTTTATGTGCATTTGGCTTTCTCATTTTTCGGTAACGGCACAAAATTCATATCAGCCCGATGCGCTTTGCGGAGAGTGGTGGACACCCGGGAACGATGGACGGATCATCTTTTTTAAAAACGGCACCACCTATTCAGGGAAAGTTAGCTGGATCAAAAAAAATATTGACCCTCAAACCGGAAAGCCAATACTCGACAAACATAATCCGGATCCGGCACTTCGCAGCCGGCCCATTCAGAACCTGGTGCTTTTCTATAACTTTACTTACAGTAGTTCCAAAGAAAAATATATCGACGGGAAACTTTATGATTCCAATACCGGCAACACCTATTCGTGCTGGATTAAACTAATAGATAAAAATGTCCTTGAACTGCATGGTTTTGTTGGATTTTCACTCATAGGCAAATCGGTATATTTTACCAGGGTTCAGAAATAAGCAGGTTCATGAAAACCATTATTGTCCTTACCGGCGCCGGTATCAGCGCTGAAAGCGGTATCAAAACCTTCCGCGACAGCGACGGATTATGGGAAGAACACCGTATTGAAGATGTGGCCACTTACGATGCCTGGGTCCGCAACCCGCAGCTGGTGCTTGAATTTTACAACCAGCGGCGGCGGCAGTTGGAACATGTTCAGCCTAATGCTGCTCATATCGCCCTGGCAAAACTTGAGAAAAAATATGATGTCCGGATCATAACACAGAATGTGGACAACCTTCATGAACGAGCCGGTTCCACCAACATCCTGCACCTGCATGGTGAACTCACAAAAGCGCGCAGCACCCTTGATGAAACCCTGGTTTATGATATTGGTTACAAAGATATTTTACCCGGCGACACCTGCAAAAAAGGCTCACAACTTCGCCCGCATATCGTGTGGTTTGGCGAAGCCGTTCCCAACATCATGCCTGCAGCCACCCTGGCGCAACATGCCGACATCATGCTGGTCATAGGCACTTCGCTGGTCGTATATCCTGCGGCCGGCCTGGTAAATTATGCGCCTTCTTCCGCCCCGAAATATTATATTGATCCCAGCGCGGCTAACACAGGGCATTTCAACAACCTTACCGTAATCAAAGAAAAAGCCGGAACAGGAGTGCCGGCTTTGGTGGAAAAATTATTGAGTATTTAACTGGCAGGGTTTATTCTCGTGGCCCTTACGGCCATCTGCAGGCAGTTTCACTTATTATTATACTTATTCATCGCGGTGTTCACGCCTTCGAAGACAAAACTCAGTATGGCATCAACGGCAATTGGGATGCGTTCCATCATTATTTTTTCTTCTTCCTTAGTCCATTTTCCAAGTACGTAATCCACCTGGTATCCTTTTGCAAAATCATTTCCGACACCGATACGCAGTCTTGGAAAGGCTTCGCTTCCAAGAGTCATAATGATATGATTCAACCCGTTGTGGCCTCCGTCGCCGCCTTTGGATTTCATGCGCAAAGCGCCGGTGGACAGATCCAGGTCATCAACAACGACCAAGGAATTTTCGATCGGAATTTCTTCGGCATTCAGCCAGTATTTGATGGCTTTGCCGCTGAGATTCACGTAGGTTGAGGGTTTCAATAATATTAAATGTCTTCCTTTGTACTTTACCTGAGCAACAGCCCCGTGCCTGCCGCTTTCAAAAGTTGCTTTTACTTTAAGCGCCAAAGCATCCAGAACCACAAACCCGATATTGTGGCGGGTATTGGCATATTCATCACCAATATTGCCCAGGCCGGTGATCAGAAATTTTTTGGATTCCGATGTTATCATAAGTACAAAAATAAAAAAAGCTGCCGGGAAATTCATCTCCGGCAGCTTTTTTTAAGTCAAGGATTTTATTTCTTTGGTTTTTCTTTTCCTTTAGCATCGGCAGCAGGCGCCTTAGCACCGGCAGCAGGGGCAGCAGCGGCACCGGCAGCAGGAGTTGCGGCAGCACCGGCAGCAGGGGCAGCAGCAGCTTCAGCGGTTGGAGCGACTTCTTCAACAACCCTGGTAACGCTTACGCCGACAATAGTATTATTTTTATTATCAAGGATGGTAAATTTCTCAGCAGGAACATCAGACACTTTTACATTCTGCCCGATTTCCAATCCGTTAATACTTACCTCGATCACTTCCGGCATATGGGCAGGAAGTGCTTTTATCTTGAGTTTCCTGTATTTCTGAACAACTTTTCCTCCTTTTAAAACTCCAGGTGCTACACCAGAAACCTTAACAGGAATATTCATGATAATGTGCCTTTCCGGATTAAGTTCCATAAAGTCGGCATGCATGATATTGTCAGTAACCGGATGGTACTGGATGTCCTGTAAAATAACATCATACTCTTTTTCATTCAGGTTGAGTTTTACAAAGCAAACCTCAGGTGTAAACACAATCTTCTGGAAATTTTTGGCATCCGTGTAAAAATGCAATTGTTCTTTTCCGCCATAAACCACACACGGGACACTACCGTCCATGCGGATTTTTTTAGCATCTTTTTTCCCTACGTTTCCGCGAAGGAAACCGCTCATTGATACTGTTCTCATAATTTTAAAATTTAATTGTTTGTAACTATTTGTTTTTATTTATTGCATAGAAGTAAACTGAAAATGCGAACTGATCGACTCACAATTTACCACGCTGTTGATTACGTCAGCAAAAAGATTTGCCGTGGACAGCACTTTAATTTTTTTATTTTGCTGGGATTCTTCACTCAAAGGAATGGTATCGGTAACGATCAGTTCTGTGAGGGCAGATTCCCGGACTTTTTTGCAGGCATTACCGGATAAAATAGCATGGGTACACATGGCCCTTACGCTGGCAGCGCCTTGTTCCATGATTAGATCGGCCGCTTTGGTAATCGTGCCGGCGGTATCGATAATATCATCAACCAGCACCACATTTTTGTCTTTCACATCGCCGATGACCACCATGTTGCCCACCTGATTTGGTTTTGAGCGCTGTTTAAAGCAGATGACCAGTTCTGCTTCGAGGTATTTTGCATACGTTCCGGCCCTTCTTGTCCCGCCGGTGTCGGGTGACGACATGGTCAGGTTTGCAAGATTAAGGCTTTTGAGGTAAGGAACGAAAATCGTGGAAGCATATAAATGGTCAACAGGAATATCAAAATAGCCTTGCAGCTGGTCTGCGTGCAGGTCCATGGTGATGAGCCTGTTGATCCCCGACGCGGTAAGCAGGTTGGCAATAAGTTTTGATGTGATGGGTACGCGAGGTTTGTCTTTCCTGTCCTGGCGCGCAAATCCAAAGTAAGGTATAACGGCAATGATATTTCGTGCTGATGCGCGTTTGGCAGCGTCAATCATCATGAACATTTCAAGGAGGTTCTCTGCTGGTGGAAACGTGGACTGGATAATAAAGACCTCATCACCCCTGATGGTTTCATCGAAGGAGGGCCGAAATTCGCCATCACTGAAAACGGCATATGAAACGTCACCAAGTTTTTTCCCGTAGCTTAAAGCTATCTTTTCCGAAAGATAACGCGTTGCCCTGCCTGAAAAAAGAGAAATTCCTGAAGCCATATTTTTTATTTTGATGGTGCAAAAGTAGAAAAAAATGAGCAATTAAAACAGGAATCATTTTTTTAATTATAAAAAAAGGCTGCCCTTATGAGACAGCCTTCTTCAAAAACTGAAAATAAAATTATCTGATAACAGAAATTTTTCCGGTTGAGATCCCATTATCTGTCAATACCTGCACAATATAATAACCTTCTTCAAAATCGCTTGTATTGATGGTTGTGGCTATGAAATTTACATTTTCCTCATAAACCAATTGCCCTGAAACTGAAAAGACTTTAACACTTTTTATCGTTTCATGATTTTTTGAAATAACACTGATCTTGTCAGATGCCGGATTTGGAAAAAGGGAGAAGTTACGTTCGTTAAATTCTTCAGTATTTGTTATAGGTTCATAAGGTGTTTTTATTCCAACTCCAACAACCTGTGTGTTAGCAACGGGGAAGCCTCCTAAAAGAGTGGCAGTACCTGTTGATGTATTAATGGTGTATAGGCCATCCAGAACACCGCTTGTCCCCATTGAAGCTGTATAATACAAAATATCATCCGGAGCAAATTCAATATCCTGAAAATTTGCAGATGAAATACTACCCAGATCAATACCAATAAGGGTAAATGCAGCAGTTGTTTTATCTATGGACCACAACCTGCCGTTTGCAGATGGTCTGTGTTCAATAGCATACATTTGCCCTAATGAATTGCAGGCGATTTCAATGAATGTTCCCGTGCTATCGCCGTTTGCCACCAACGTTGCTGCCCCAGTGCTCATACTAACTGTATAAAGGCTAAATGTGAAATCAGGATACGAGCCGTTAAGTGCAGCGGCATATAATGTCGAGGTTGACTTGTCGTAAGTTAATCCGGAACAAAAAGCTGGCGCTATTCCCAAAGGCCCAATCAGGGTAGTAACACCTGTTAGCGTGTCAACCGAGTAAAGGTTGAAATCAGAACCCAGGACATACCAACTATAGGTGTCTGCACCCGTTGCAATATACGATCCGCCTCTTGCATACCAGGAAACTGCAGAACCCATATCTTGAAAGCCCATATCTGGGGCTTGCAGGTAAAATTTTGAAGGTTGCAGATTATTCTTAAAACAAAAAGCAGTTGTTAATGATGAAAAAACATTGATACTCTTTTGAAGTGAATCGTTCGAGGCATTTGCATCACCTGCCAAAAGTGTTTTTGCAGTAGCTGTCCATGCCCCGAGAGGCGCTGTCCATGCCGGGAAGGTAACCTGGGTTGTTGCTCCCGGAGCGAGGCTGCTGGTAACCATCACCGTTTGGTCGTATGGAACGGTCGAATTAATTTTCATTTGCACATTGAAATTATTTTGGGCAACACTCCCATTATTAATAATTGTGGCTTTTGGGATTACACTTCCCGGAGTCACTGCAAGGTTTATATCTATAGATTGCATGGCAAGGTCATTTGCTTCAGGTTCATAAACTTTAACGTCGTCGACAGCCCAATACCAGGCATAATCTCCAACGAAATTCCATTTAATTTTCACCTGGGAATGGCCGGCTGCAACTGCAGAAATATCATATTCTGCAACTTCGGCATTCGCAGTACCAGTGGTAGTCCATGACTGCAGAACGGTCCAGGTACTTCCATTATCACCGCTGACAGATACGGTTGCCGTACTGTTGGAATACTCATAATAATAATGTTCAAAAGAAAGTTTTACGACGGTTAATGCAGAACAATTTATTTCGGGAGTGATCAGATCAGCATTTTCAGTAACCCCATCATTACCATAGTGATCACTATCAAAAATAGCAAAGCCGTTTGCAGCTGTTGTGGTATTAATAGAACGGCCACCAGGATTATTAAATTCCCAAACACCACCCGTTGTATTATCTATGGTATCCCATCCTACCGGTAACACTCCGGTTCCGAACGTCTCGGAAAAAATCACCGCTTTTGCTTTCTGATGATTATTTTGTTTTACGATTTTACCCTCTGTCATAACCTTATGATTAGAGTTGTCAAATGTTAAAAAACCGGCATTTGTCACACCAGGGTTACTTTGCGGGATTTCATTTTGTGCATTTAAGCTAAAGCATATGGCTACAAAAAAAGCCATGAACAAATAAATTTTTTTCATATAATTTTTAATTTAAATAATCGACAAATGTAGCATTTTTATTCAAAATACATCTATAAGAGTTTTTAATAAAAATAATTTCAGGGCGGCTAAAAACATAAAAAAAGCTGCCCTATTTCTAAAGCAGCTTGGTTTTTATCAAAATCAAAATGACTAAACCGCTTGCGTAATTGGATTTACAAAAATACGGGTTTTCAACTCGCGGTCAAGCAACAATAATCCCTGGCCTTTACCTTCAACAATCTTTAGCTGTTCTAAAATTTCCGTAGCGTTAGCCTCTTCTTCAACCTGTTCGGCAATAAACCACTGCAGTTTGTTATTGGTTGCGTGGTCTTTTTCCTCTATGGCAATATTTACCAGGTTATTGATCAACGAAGTTACTTTTTGCTCATGTTTCAATACTTCTTCAAAAACTTCGATGGGCCCATTCCATTCAAATGCCGGTTTTTCGATTGCCTGTAATTCTATATTGCCGCCGCGTTCATTGACAAAATTGAAGAATATCATACCGTGTGCATTTTCTTCCTGAGATTGGATATTCATCCAATGTGCAAAACCCGGAAGGTTTTTCCTTGTAAAGTAAGCAGCCATTGATAAGTATAAGTATGATGAAAATAATTCAGCATTGATCTGATCGTTCAAGGCTTTTTCCATTTTTTTTGAAAACATATTATCCTCCTTTTTAAAAATTATGTGATACAAATGTACAAAATTGTTTTATATAAAATGGTATCTGAATATTTGTTTTTACAAAATTTACTGCATAAAAAAAACCCGCATGAAATGTCGGGTTTTTTTTATTATTGTGAAATGAGGTTAACCCTTCAGGGCATTTACCCCGCTGACGATTTCGATAATCTCATTGGTAATGGTTGCCTGGCGCGCCTTGTTATAAGAAAGTTTTAGCGATTTCATCAGTTCCTCCGCATTATCGGTGGCTTTTTGCATGGCCGACATACGGGCGCCCTGTTCTGAAGCCCATGAATCGAGGATGGCTTTATACACCTGAATTTTCAAGGATTTTGGCACTAATTCTTTTAAGATGATTTCCTTATCCGGCTCAAAAATATAATCAGTATTTGCCTGCGAAACATTACTTTTTTGATTTATTTTTTCAATGGGTAAAAATTGTTCCGTGGTAAGGATTTGTGAAACGGCATTTTTAAACTGGTTGTAAATTATTTCAATCCTGTCGTAAGCCCCGGAGGTGTAAAGATCCATAAGCTTATTAGCGAATTCACTGGTTTTTTCGTATGTAAGATTATCGTAAATACTGTCAGCGTGTTCAATCACCTTAAAATTACGTTTTGTAAAAAAATCAGTAGCTTTTTTTCCAACAGTCAGCAAATGCAGGTTCCCTTTTTCATTCAATTCGCGATAATCGGCTTGGATATGCGCCATGACCGCTTTGATGATATTCGTATTAAAAGCACCGCACAATCCCCGGTTCGAATTGATCACTACGAGTAAAACCTTATGAATTTTTCTTTTTTTAAAGTACAAGATATCCTCCGGCATATTGTTACTGCCGCTTAATTCCGAAAGGAGGCCGCTTAGTTTGTTTGCATAAGGGCGAAGTTTCAGGATGGCGCCCTGTGCACGCCTAAGCTTGGCTGCCGAAACCATTTTCATGGCGCTGGTTACCTGCTTCGTGGTGTTAACAGAGGCAATCCGAATTCGTACTTCTTTTAATCCTGCCATGTATTATTCTGAATTACATTCTAAAAATTACGCTTCGTATTTATGAATAATGTCTTTTGCAGCGTCCTCCAGTTCTTTGGTCATTTCATCCGTCAGCACGCCTTTGCTGAGGTTCACCAGCAGTTCGCTGTGATAGCTGTCAAGATGATTCAGGAAATCATCCTGAAAATTGACGACATTTTTCACAGGGACCTTTTGTAATAACCCTTTGGTTCCGCAATAGATGATGGCAATCTGGTGCTCCACCCTCATTGGGGAATATTGTGGTTGTTTCAGGATTTCCACGTTTCTTGCCCCTTTGTCGAGAACGGCTTTGGTCGCGGCATCAAGGTCGGAGCCGAATTTAAGGAATGACTCTAATTCGCGGTATTGAGCCTGGTCGAGTTTCAGGGTACCGGCAATTTTTTTCATAGGTTTGATCTGGGCGCTTCCTCCAACGCGCGATACCGAAATACCCACATTGATAGCCGGCCTTATACCGGAGTTAAACAGGGTGGTTTCAAGGAATATCTGACCGTCGGTAATAGAAATTACGTTGGTAGGAATGTACGCAGAAACGTCTCCCGCCTGTGTTTCAATAATAGGCAATGCCGTCAGCGAACCACCGCCTTTCACCATAGGCCTGATGGATTCCGGGAGGTCGTTCATTTTCTGTGCGATTTTGTCAGAAGTGATCACGCGGGCAGCACGTTCGAGCAATCTTGAGTGCAGATAAAACACGTCGCCGGGGTAAGCTTCACGTCCGGGCGGGCGGCGAAGCAAAAGCGACACTTCGCGGTAAGCAACAGCCTGTTTGGATAAATCATCATAAACCACTAATGCAGAGCGTCCGGTGTCTCTAAAGAATTCACCGATGGCCGCGCCGGCATAAGGAGCATAAAACTGCATGGCTGCAGGGTCAGAGGCAGTCGCTGAAACGATGACCGTATAAGGCATGGCGCCTTTTTCTTCCAGGGTTTTTACAATATTGGCCACAGAAGAGCCTTTTTGGCCGACGGCAACATAAATACAATAGACCGGTTCCCCTTTTTCGTAAAAAGATTTTTGATTGATGATGGTATCAATAGCGATAGCTGTTTTACCGGTCTGGCGGTCGCCGATGATAAGCTCACGCTGGCCGCGTCCGATCGGGATCATGGCGTCGATGGCCTTTATACCGGTTTGTAACGGCTGGTTTACGGGCTGCCTGAAGATAACGCTCGGGGCTTTACGTTCGATGGGCATCTCATAAACGGGACCTTCAATCGGCCCTTTGCCGTCGATAGGCTCGCCGATGGTGTTAATAACCCTGCCGAGCATGCCTTCACCGACATTTATTGAAGCGATACGGAGGGTTCGTTTTACGATATCCCCTTCGATAATATTATCCGATTCGCCCAACAAAACGACACCTACATTGTCTTCTTCAAGATTCAGAACGACACCTTTAACCCCTGTTTTTTCAAATTCCACCAATTCGCCGGAACCTACTTTGGTAAGGCCGTAAACACGGGCAATGCCGTCTCCTACCTGAAGCACAGTGCCGACTTCTTCAAGTTCAGATTCATATTTGAACCCGGCCAGTTGCTGGCGTAAAATTGCAGTTACTTCTGCTGGTTTAATTTCTGACATTCAAAAAAATATTTAAAATTTGGGTACATAAATATTTACATTGTATTCCTTTTTCAGGCGGTTGATATTTCTTCTGACCGTGGCATCATATTGCAGATCGTCCACATTAAAAACAAAGCCGCCGATGAGGTTTTCGTTTACTTCGCTGATCAACTCTATTTTTGAAGAAAACACTTTGCTCAATGCGTCTTTCAGCAATTGAATATTTTTTTCATTTGGAGCAGCAGCGGTTTTAAAATATACCGTCTTGATGTTGTGATGTTCCTTATAAAGCCGAATAAATTCAACAGCAATTTCCCGGATCATCATCTCCCGGCGTTTCCTGATAAGGATTTCAAGAAATTGAAAGGATAGCGGATTTAATTTTCCGGAAAACACCGCATTAAAAACGGACAACTTCTTTGAATTGGTTATTACCGGATTATTTAAAAAATGGACCAAATCCTTGCTGCTGGCACACACTTCTTCAAGGAGCACCATATCTTTATGGATTTCCTCAAGCAGGTTTTTTTCCAGTGCGAAAGAAAGGAGCGCCCTGGCATATCGGTTGGCAATTCGTTCGGTTTTCATTACACTAGTTGTTTCTTAGTTGAAATTGATATCGCTCAGAAACTTTTCAATCAGTTTATTCTGCTTATCATCTTTTGAAAGTTCTTGCTGAATTAACTTTTCAGCGATATCAACCGACAACAAAGCAATCTGGTTTTTCAGGTCGGTGAGGGCTTCCAGTTTTTCGTATTTAATGCTTTCTTTGGCAGATTCAACAATACGGTCGGCTTCTTCCGTGGCTTTTGTCCGTGCTTCTTCAATAAGTTTTTCCCTGATAACCCTGGCATCACGAAGAATATTATCCCGCTCGTTTTTTGCTTCTCTCAGCAGTTCTTCGTTGCTGAATTTTAATTGCTTCATTTCCTCATGAGCTTTTTCGGCCTGCTGCAAAGAATCTTCGATTTTATCCTCACGTTCTTTGAGCATTTTCAACACCGGTTTCCAGGCATACTTTTTCAAAATAAGCAGCAAAAACAGGAATGAAAGCGTCATCCAGAATATAAGTCCGATACCGGGAGTTACTAGTTCCATATTATTTAACTTTTATAGTTAATGTCAAAACAATAATGCTCCTGAAATCACGGTCAGGAGTTTTTGCCACATAAATGCTTGTTAGATGAAAAGTATAAGCAAGCAAACAACGATAGCAAAAAATGCAACACCTTCGATAAGGGCTGCCGCCACAATCATATTTGAACGGATATCACCTACGGCTTCAGGCTGTCTGCCGATAGATTCCATGGCGCCTTTTCCGATATTTCCAATACCAAGGCCTGCGCCAATTGAAGCGATTCCTGCCCCGATGCCTGCGCCCATTTTTGCTATAGGAGCAAAATCAGCGGCTGCTTGTAATAAAACTGACATTAATGACATAATTTTTAATTTAAGTTAATTTATTTTATTTTTTATTAATGTGCTGATTCATGATGTTCTGCTATCGCCATTCCAAAATACAGTGACGAAAGCAAGGTGAAAACATAAGCCTGGATGAAGGCGACCAGTAACTCCAGTAATCCCATAAAAATATAAAAGAAAACCGAGATGATCGAAAAACCGTATCCTGCACCGGGCGACATCTGACCGAATATAAAGATCAGGCTGATAAAACCAAGGGCGATGATATGCCCGGCAGTGATGTTGGCAAAGAGACGGACCATCAGAACAAATGGCTTTGTGACAACCCCGACGATTTCCACGATGGGCATTAACGGTATTGCCTTCAACCACCAGGGCACGCCGGGTGCGTTATATATTTCTTTCCAGTAATGTTTATTTCCGCTGATCGTGGTGATTATAAATGTAAACAATGCCAGCACCATCGTTACCGCTATATTTCCGGTAAGGTTTGCCCCACCAGGGAAAAACGGTATCAGGCCAAGCAGGTTGTTTATAAAAATAAAAAAGAAAATAGTCAGCAGGTAGGGCATGTATTTTTCATATCGTTTTTCACCTATGGCAGGCCTAGCGATATCATCGCGGACAAAAAGTATCAGCGGTTCCAGCCACGACTGTAAGCCTTTTGGCGCTTCGTTCTGATGTTTCTTGAATCTGCGGGCTATTGAAATGAATATCCAGCAAATCAGAATGACGCTAATAAAAAGAGAGACGACATTTTTCGTAATGGAAAAATCCAGGGGCGGTTTTGCGCTTTCATCCACCTTTATGATTTTTCCCTTTTCGTCAAGCTTATATCCTTTATATTCGGCTGTCCCATGATGAAATTTTGACGACATGAACGCAACAATTTTTCCATCATCATAAAGTATCACTGGCAGGGGAATGCTGATATGCTTTTCGCCGAATTTGGCAATATGCCATTCGTGAGCATCGACGATATGCTCAATAATGGTTTTACCGGCATTAAATCCTTGTTCTTCGTGTTCTGATGCTTTTTTATCCTCACAAAATGCTTTCTGCGAAAGAAAAAAAGTTAAAAAAAATAAGGTAAATAAAATATAACCCTTTGATTTCAATGTATTTGCCAACATTTATTCAGATAACTTCATATTGTTAGTACAGGAGGCAAATATAAACATTTTATAAAAAAAACATAATAATAAATTTTTTTTTAAAAAATGAATGAAATGATGAGATGAAATTTAACCATCTGATGAGAGGATCTTTTATGGTGAGAAAAAAATTGAAAAGTTCAGATCTGAAAAAAATTACTTTTTCTTCGGCAATGATTGCAACAAAATGATCACGTCGAAAACAAGGAATAATACAAAAAGCACCAAAAAGCTGAACATAAACCTGACCGCATCATCACGTTGCAGCATTACATAAGCAACCAGAACAATAATGTATAAGAAAAATTTCAGGAAGGTGGCCATCATAAATATCCTGACGAATTTATTCGGATTTTCGGCCGGAACAGACAGTAACCACAAGTTTGAAAGTATGGATACCGAAAAGAAAAAGGGCACCAGAAAGGGCAGGGCCGGTGTGATGATTTCCCCGGACATGGATACCGTCATTATTACAGCAATAATTTCCAATAAAATAGAAAATGCCAGCGTATTAATCAGTAATTTTCTTTTTGACAACATTTATTTCTTTTTAAAAAAATCTTTAATTACAATATAAATTGCAGCGGCAACCGAAACTATTGAAAGCAGTATGGTAAAGACGGGAAATTTCCATCCGATCCACTGGTCAAGCAGGTAACCGCCCACCACGCCCAGCACAATGATAACCAGCATCTGGAGTGCGATGCTGGAATAGCGGGCGTAATCGTTAAGCGGGAGTTTCTGTTTTTTCATCAGATACAGGCGGCATGGAAGCTTGTCTGTGGGGGGAATCTGTCATTTTGCAGGTGCCGGAAAATTTTGCACCGGGCTCCACAGAGAGTTTTCCCGTAATAATGTCGCCAAGGATCTGTGCCGAAGCTTTCATTGCCAGCAATTCGGTGACGGTAATTTTTCCCTGAAGGGTTCCCGAAAAATCCGCATTCTGACAAACGATTTCACCCTCAACGCTTCCGGTGCTACCAATGACAACCTTGCCCTTCGAATTTATGGAACCTGTGAGTTTGCCGTCGATACGCATATCGCCACTGGCGTTAATGTCTCCTTTTATATTTGTTCCGCCGCCAATAATATTAATGACCGGATTTTCAATTTCGATATTTTTGGCCATAAGGTGTAGATTTTTTACTTATACGTTTATATTACTGTAAAAATAACTTTTATTTCTTATAATTTTTATTGAAAAAGTCGAGGTATTTATTCACATCCTTACTTTTATAAAATACCGGGTAGTTAGAGGCAGAGATAATAAAATGCCTGTATGCGGCTTTTTGTAATTTCGGTTGTAGTTCTTTGTTATTTTCAATGGCCATCAAATAGTCCATGGCATCGTTTTTATTGTTAAAGCGGTTTACATTCAACACTTCGTGTTTGTCATCCAGGAACCAGGTGTCAATTTTGTAGTTTTTGGTTGAAAAAAATTTCAAATTCAAATCCGAATAAGAAATTCTGATGTCATTGATGTTTACATCCTTCATTTCCAACACCGCGATATAAAAATGAAATGCTTCCGGTTCGTATTTGTAGATTTCCTTTTCGGGGGCTTTAACACTATCCTGTGTGGAAACCTGATCCTGATTTACAGCCGTGATTTTTGGCCTTTTTAGGGCATCAAGAATTTCCTGGGCTTTTTTAGAAACATCTGTCCCGGGGTATTTGCTGACAATACTGTTGAGTGATGTTTCAAAAACCGGAACCGGCTGTGTCTTCCCAATAGACAACGCTTTCAGCAGTTCAAATTTTGGCAGGAGAATTTTATCTTTTTGTGTTTGAAGCACACTGTCGGCGTTTTTTATCACCGCTGAATAACGACCTGAATCATAGGCGAGGTAGGTTTCTTTATAAAACACCGACAGCCGGTTGTTTCGTTCTTCAAGCTTGGCGTAATAATTCGGGTCGAGGATGATCTGAGCATAGTCACTGCCAGGGTATTTCGTTATAATTAAATTTTTGTAATAATCGGCTTTGGGAAGGTTTTCCTGAAACGTATAAATCTGATACAGGTTGAAATAAGAAGGAAGAATTTGTTTGCACGAAGGGAACCGTTTTTCCAGCTTGCCAAAAGCTTCTATGGCCTTATCATAATCGGATAAAGCCTCTTTATAAATGTACCCGATATTGAACAGTGCGTTGCAAATCAAAAGGTCCGAAGTGTCAAAGTCGGCCTGGGTTTTCGGCAGTTTTGAAATGTAATAGTTGCGGTCTTTCAGGTTAACCACTACGGTATCCTTGTTCATTCCGCTGCTATCAACTTCATCTGCTATTTCCTGATACTGAATTTCGGTAACAGCTTTATTACTTAACCGCCACAAGTCTTCATACTTGCGGTTGCCCCATTTTCTAACAAAGTCGGTATATCCCAGGGCCATGGTTGACGGATTGTAAAAATACCAGGACCCTGAATTCTGAATACTCATGTTGTTTACATTGTTCTGCTGGGCCAGCGCCAGGTTGTTCGCGCGGTCAATTTCTTCCTGCTGCTTACGTTGTTCTTCTTTGATTATTTCGGCAATGATATCATCAATTTTTTTGTTGCGTTCCCCGGCAGGTAATTTTGCCAACATTTGCATGCTGTCCTGAAGTTCTACCACCTTAATGTTTTTAACAAGCTCATTCAGGGTGTTTTTTTTGTTTTCGATCAGGCTGTAATTCGGGTAATTTTTTGGAAGAAATATGACGCAGCTATCATAATATACCTGAGCGTCCTTATAAAGGGGTTCTGCAAAATACAGGTCGGCAAGTTTCAGATACGATATTGATTTCTGGTAATCATTCGAAACACTGGTATGCGCTGATTTTTTCAGATTCTCCATGGCTCCCGGGACATCATTCTCTTTCAGTGAAATTTCCGCCAGCGCATAGTAAATCTGATCGAGATATTCCTTGTTTTTATCATCCCGCAGCATCTTGTTAAGTAATTTCTTAATATCCTTACTTTCGCCCATGGTGACATCATAACTTTTTGCCAGGTTGATTTTCGCGGCAAATTCCATGTCGTATATGGGATTCATATTGATAACCTTCTTGAAGTATTCGCTTGATTTTTGTGGATTCCCCGACCGCTGGTAGGTTTGGGCAAGAATAAAATACAGCCTGGTCCGGATGTGTTTGGATTTGTTAAGGTCGACCGCCTGTTTCAGGTAATCTATAGATTCTTCATATTTTTCCTGTTTCAGCAGCACATCGCTGTAAGCCAAAGGGTATAATTTTTCGGCAACCCGGGTGCTTTTGTTTTTTTCAATCTTTTTTTCAATCGAAGCAAGCAGCGCTTCTGCGTCGTCAAGTTTGCCCTGTTGAACTAATACCATTGATTTCCAAATGGTGGCCTCATATTTTATGCTGTTATTTTTAAAACGGTTCAGCACAAAATTGAAGGTCTGCATCGCCAGGTCATATTCCTGTTTGTAAAAATAAGATTTTCCAATAAGCATATAGCCGTCGTCAATCCACCGGATGTATTCGACACCTTTAATAAATATGGAATGTTTCTGAACCACGATGGAACCTTTTTCAAGAGACCTGTCCAGCAGGTTATAAACAGACTGTGCATCGGCTTTTGTTCCAAGTTCAAAAACAGGGAGTACTTTGGTATAATCATCCTTGTTTTTCTTACCCAACTCAATGACGCCTTCTTTTAAGGCTTCCTTGCCGTTAAAATAAGCATTGTAATGTGCGGTGAGATTGTGATAAACCCTTCTGGTAAAGGTGTTTTTCTTTGTTGAACATGAAAAAGAAATGATCATAAAACAACAAAAAACACACAAGAGAGTTTTATACAAAGATTTTGAATGCACGGTTGAAGGGTTAAAGATAAAATAACTTAATTTTTACAAAATTATTTTATTTTTTTAATTATTCCCGGATTTTTAATGTTAATTTGCCTCGCTGGTCAAAAGTATGACAATAATTTCGGATATTTGTACCCATATTTTATTATGGTAACAGAACCACAATCCCGCTGGAAACGATTCCTTAAAAAACTTCATGATAAATACCGCCTGGTAATCATGAATGATTCGACTTTTGAACGTATGGTATCGTTCAGGTTGTCAAGGATGAATGTGTTTGTTGTGGTAGGCGCAGCCGTGATATTGCTCATTGTGGCCACTACTTTTATTATTGCCTATACGCCTTTGCGCGAATATATTCCCGGATACGGAGATGTGGGCTTGCAGCGGGATGTATACAAACTCATGCTGAAAACCGACTCACTCGAAAAAGAGCTTGCCCGCAGAAGCTTATACATGGAAAACCTGAAATATATTATCGAAGGCAAAGACTTTCCTGAACCAGACCTGAAAAAACCTTCCGACAGCACCATGCCAAAATATAAGGCGCTTGATTTTGAAGTTTCTCCTGAAGATTCAGCGTTGCGCAGCGAGTTTGAGAACGTCGACCGGTACAACCTGACATTTTCAGAAGAATCAGAAGGCCAAAGCAGCATCAGTAATTTTTTCTTTTTTACTCCGCTGAAGGGCATCGTGGACAATGGGTTCAATCCCGCAAAGAAGCATTACGGCATTGATATTCTGGGTAATAAAAATGATGCGGTAAAAGCCACCCTGAGCGGGACGGTGATCTTTAACGGGTGGACCGTGGAAACCGGCTATGTGATTGCTGTGCAGCACGCAAATAATATTATCTCTGTTTACAAGCATAATTCCTTTTTGCTTAAGAGAAGCGGGGATTATGTTTATGCCGGCGAACCAATTGCTATCATTGGTGAAACGGGCGAGCTGAGTACAGGTCCCCACCTTCATTTTGAACTTTGGTACAACGGAACGGCCATAAACCCCAAAGAATACATGTCTTTTAAATAACCATTTATCTTTTGAAAAAAAGAATTGCCATATTAGGATCAACAGGCTCCATCGGAACACAAGCCCTTGAAATCATCAGGGAGTTTCCGGATGCTTTTTCGGCTGAGGTCCTTACCGCTGATTCCAATGCCGGCCTGTTGATAGAACAATCACTGGAATTTATGCCCAACGCGGTGGTTATCACGAATGAAAAATTTTATCATCAGGTAAAATCTGCGCTCGAGCAACATGATATCAAAGTGTTTGCCGGTAATGAATCGTTGGAACAAATTGTTGAATCAGATCAAATTGACATGGTGCTGGCTGCTATTGTGGGGTTTGCCGGTTTGCGCCCGACACTGAATGCTATCCGGCATAAAAAACCAATAGCGCTGGCAAATAAAGAAACTCTGGTGGTAGCAGGCGAAATCATTACCCGTACAGCCAGAGAAGAAGCGGTAAATATTTACCCTGTTGATTCTGAACATTCAGCAATTTTTCAGTCCCTGGCCGGGGAATTTCACAACCCGGTTGAAAAGATTATCTTAACTGCGTCAGGCGGCCCTTTCAGGGGTAAGGACCGTGCGGCTCTGGCCAACATTACCAAGGCTGAAGCGCTGAATCACCCCAACTGGGTGATGGGTGATAAAATCACCATCGATTCGGCCACAATGATGAACAAAGGCCTTGAAGTAATTGAAGCGCGGTGGCTTTTCAATCTGAACCCTGAACAAATTGAAGTGTTGGTGCATCCGCAGTCCATCATACATTCCATGGTACAATTTACAGATGGAGCTGTAAAAGCCCAGCTGGGAATGCCGGATATGCGGCTTCCGATTTTGTATGCCTTCAGTTATCCTGATAGGTTTAATACAAAACTGCCGAGGATCGACTGGCAGCAGATCCGTGAATTTACTTTTGAAACACCCGATACCGACACGTTTCACAATATTGTTCTCGCTTATGAGGCGCTGAAGACCGGCGGTAACATGCCCTGCATACTAAATGCCGCTAACGAAATAGCTGTCAGGGCCTTTTTACACGACACCATAAAATTTCTGGACATAGCAAACATCATCGAACACAGTATGCAAAAATCGTCCTTTATAAAAAACCCTTCGCTGGATGATTATTTCCGGAGCGACCGGGAAACAAGAGAAATCACAAAAGAAATAATAAAAAATAAACAGAAATGAGTACGATTATTATGATTGCCCAGCTAATTCTGGGCTTGTCAATATTGGTTTTTATCCATGAACTGGGACATTATTTAGCCGCACGGGCATTCAAGATCCGGGTTGAAAAGTTTTATTTATTTTTTGATGCCTGGAAATTCAGGATCTTTAAATTCAAAAAAGGAGATACGGAATACGGCATGGGCTGGCTTCCGTTGGGCGGATATGTAAAAATTGCCGGCATGATTGATGAGTCTATGGACAAAGAACAGATGAAACAACCGCCCCAACCCTGGGAGTTCCGCTCTAAACCTGCTTGGCAACGCTTGATCGTCATGCTGGCGGGAGTCTTTATGAATCTGATCCTTGGAATGGTCATTTTTGCAGGCGTTATCTGGTATTATGAAAAAGAGTATCTGCCATGCGATCAGGTAGTGAACGGAATCTATGCTTATCCGGCAGGCCGCGAAATCGGATTTCAGACGGGCGATAAGATCCTTATGGTAAACGGTAAAAAAGTGGAACGTTTTAAAGATGTTGCTTCAGCGAATGTGCTGATGGGCTCGGTCATTACCGTCGACCGAAACGGAAAAACCATTGATATCAATGTTCCGGACACCATGTACCGCAACTACAATAAAAACATCCGCGATTTTTTCGTTGAAGCCCATAATTTCGACTTCGCTGTTGACAGTGTCCTCGACACCATTGTTTATAAAGATAATACCAAAAAAGCCAGCTCAGCCTTTATGGCCGGATTGAAAAAAGGTGATAAAATCCTGTTTGTTGATTCCACAAAAATTACCAGTTATGGCTTGTTTCGGGAGCTGATCTGGTCATTGAAATCAAAAACAGCAGCTTTAAAAGTACTGCGTAATGCCGATACACTTAACCTATCGTTGGCGGTTGATTCAACGGGATATATCGGTATTACGAGTAAAAATCCTTATAAAACCAAGGCTTACGGTTTTGGTTCCGGCATCAAATACGGCGTAAAAGATGCGATGGGAAACCTTTGGGCTAACATACGCGGCCTCGGGAAAATTTTTGCCGGAAAAGAAAGCGCCAGCGAATCCATACAAGGGCCCATCGGGATCATGAAAATTTATGGCGGAATCTGGGATTGGCACAGGTTCTGGCTTATAACTGGCCTGATCTCCGTGGTACTGGCATTTATGAATATCCTGCCGATTCCCGCACTGGACGGAGGGCATGTGATTTTCACCACCTGGGAGCTGATCACCGGAAGAAAATTGTCTCAAAAATTTCTGGAGCGTTCGCAGGTTATCGGCATGATCATTCTGATCGCTATTATGGTTTTCGCCGTATTCAATGATGTCTGGAAGCATTTTATCCGTTAAGGCCGGATCTCATTCCGGCTGACACATTTTATGAATGATGTAAATGAAAAATTATCCGGACTAAAAACCATCTTGCATAAAGCGCAGGCATACTGTGCGTATCAGGAACGATGTACACAGGAAGTGGTTCAAAAACTCCGCGACTGGAAGGTGGACGAAAACCGGATCCCAAAGATCATCGAACAACTCACGGCAGAGAATTTTATTAACGATGTTCGTTTTACAGAGACATTTGTAAGAAGCAAATTTAAGCTGAAAAAATGGGGAAAAAACAAGGTCGCTTATGAACTTAGATTAAAAAAAATTCCGGATCCGATTATTTCACAAAGCCTGCAGGCGATAGATGACCAGGAGTACCGGGCAACACTTCAGCATTTGAAAGGACAGAAATCAAAAGAAACCAAAGAAAAAGATCTTTTTAAAAAAAAACAAAAAATAATTAGATTCCTTGTTTCCCGCGGATTTGAGATGGAATTGGTCATGGAGATTTTCAAACGCAATAATGAACGATAGTGCGTTACTTTAAACTTATACCATGAAAAAACTGTTCATGAAATCAATAGAACAAATTAAAAGACTTTTTCATCATCGTGTCTTAAAAAAATGTTTATTGTATACGGCCATTGCTATTGTTCTGCTGCTGCTTGCCTTTTTTATGTTCCGCAATACCATCCTGCATGCCATTATTGACAGCAAATGCAAGGCTTTTAAAGAAAAGTACCATGCGACCCTTGCGGTTGAAAAGTCTTCTTTTAAAGGATTTACAGGTGTTACGATTGAGGATATTTCCATTGTCCCCGATCAGCGTGAAGTGTTATTCCGAAGCGGCAAAATATATGCGCATGTGCGGTTTTTTCCTTTGCTGGCAGGATCGGTGCGCATTAACGAACTGACAATTGAAAACACGATGGTCAACCTTTCCAGGCATGGGAAAATAAATAATTACAGTTTTTTGTTTACTCCTCATAAAGACACCACCGCTCAGGAGGGCGATACTTCATACAACTATGCGGCACGCTTTGATAAAATTTTTTCCGGTGTTTTTTCCAACATCCCCGATAACATAGAAATTTCTAATTTTCTGATTAAAGCAACGGCTGACTCCAACTCGTTTTCGGCCTTTTTGCCGGCATTGCGGATCGAAGATCAAAAATTTCTTTCTGCTGTTGCTGTCCGGGAAAAAGGAAAGCAGCGAGTGTGTTTCGTTAAAGGCGAAATCATTAAAAACCGCAAGATACTGAATATTATGATTTTTGCACCGGCCGGCCAAAAAGTGCATATTCCATACCTCCAGGCAAAATATGGCCTCCGTTGTGATTTCGATACACTTTATTCCGGAATTTCTGCTGAAGGAAACAGTTCAAAATTTAACATCACCGTTGAAAATCTCATTTGTGGATTAGTACTCAATCATAAAAAAATTGCGCTCACCGATGTGGCGTTCAATAAAATTGCCTTAAAGCTTAACATCACTGCTTATGAGGATTATGTAGAGCTTGACAGTACTTCGGTCATTGCCCACCACCGTTTTTTTATCAATCCTTTTATCAGGGCAAGCCATAAGCCGGTAGTCAAAGTAACATTGAAAATCCATAAAGATTTTGTGGCGCAGGATATGTTTGAATCCATACCCGGCGGCATGTTTGGTAATTTTGAAGGGATTAAAACGAAAGGGAAACTTAGGTTGTGCGTGAATTTTGATCTTGATATGCATCAGCCAGACTCGTTGAAATTTGATGCAACACTTACCGGAAAAGATTTTTCAATTGTTAAATACGGGGTTACCGATTTTCGTAAGATCAACGGAACCTTCAGCTATACGGCTTATGTCAACGATATGCCCGTCCGCACCTTTGAGGTCGGCCCTGAAAATCCATCCTACACCACACTTGAAGCTATTTCTCCTTACCTGAAAGATGCGGTGCTTATCTCCGAAAACGGTGGATTCTTTTATGGAGACGGTTTCAATCCGGAAGCTTTCAGGGAGTCCATTATTGCAAATATAAAAGCGGGGCGTTTTGTCCGTGGAGGCAGCACCATCGACATGCAGCTGGTAAAAAATGTTTTTCTGAGCAAGAATAAAACGATTGTGCGTAAAGCGGAAGAAATTCTGATTGCCTGGCTGATCAACAACAACAACCTTTGTTCAAAAGAAAAAATGTACGAAGTGTATCTGAACCTTATTGAGTGGGGCCCCGGAATTTATGGTATTTCAGAAGCTTCGGATTATTATTTTCAAAAGAAACCCGCGCAGCTCAGCCTTGCCGAAAGCATTTACCTGGCCAGCATCATCCCGAAGCCACGCTGGTTTAAATCTTCGTTTGATGAAAACGGAAAACTCTCCCTGAGGTACCAGCCTTATTTCAGCCTGGTTGCAAAAAAGATGATCGATAAGGGAAGCGCCATGCCGCAGGATACGTTGGATATGATAAATAAGGTTGAGATCAGGGGCTCTGCAAAGGCATATATGGCAAAGGATACGGTGAGGTTTAATATTGAAGTTGAATAATCCGTGTGTCATTTTAAAAAAATAAAGCGGGAGTCTGAGCCGAACGGGGCAAGGCATAATATTCATTTAAGTTGCCCGGTGCCAATATTCTGTTGTCCTTCCACCGTTAACCTCCTAAACAGCTAACAGCATGATAGTCTATACTCCTAAATAAAAAACCCACCTGTTTCTTACTAATTCTGATTAAAAAAATTAATTTTGCACGGTTAAAATTTAAATTATATGAAAAAGATCGCAAATTTACTTATGGCATTATCAGCCATGACATTTATGTATGCTTGTTCCGGCAATAAAGACACAGAAAAAACAGAAAACAAACTTGTCTACTCAAGCGATATGGAGTATGAAAAATGGATTAATGGCCAGTCACTGGTAAATGAAAGAGCTCATTCAGGAAAATTTTCAAGTAAAGTGGACTCCACAAACAATTATAGTTTTGGTTTTACTGAAAATTTTAAAAACATATCCGATAAGGCACCGGCTTTTGCAAATGTCAGTGTATGGATCAATTACCCGGTAACCGGAATAAAAAGCACACTTGTTGTCAGTGTTGATGCTCCCGACCAGAACATCTTCTGGGCAGGTACAGAATTATTGGATTCGGTAAAAGAAGCCAACAAATGGAAAGAAATCAGAAGTCTCATTACATTACCTGCCGTGATCCAGCCAGATTATAAGATTTCTGTTTATGTCTGGAGTAATGATAAAAAACCATTTTACGTGGATGATTTAAAAGTTGAATTTCTAAATAAATAACAGCAACTTATTTTTATTTTCTTTTGTTGCCGGGCCTTCTGCGCTTTTTTTTCGGCGATATCTGTCTGTCTATCATTTGGATTAAAACAAACCTGAAAAAAGCTGTGTTTTCTTTGCGTGCATGCCGGCCACTTTTATGAAAAAGACTTCCGATCCATAGAAATCACTACCTTTGCACTTCAAACCATATTTTATGATCACCAACGAAAATATCAGAGATCTTGAAAGGCGCCTGGAAGACCTTAGGAGGTTTCTTTGACATTGATGGCAAACTCACTCAAATAGCAGAAGGCGAAAAGACCACCCAACAGCCCGGTTTTTGGGACGATCCCAAAAAGGCCGAGCAATTAATGAAAAGTATACAGGAAAAAAAGACCTGGACCGAGGCCTATCAAAAAGCAAAAAGCGCTTATGATGACATCGTTGTGATGTGGGGCTTTTATTCCGATGGAGAAGCCGACGAGGATGATGTCCAGAAACAATTTACCGAAGCAACACTCCAGATCGAGAAGCTTGAATTCAAAAAAATGCTTCGTGGAGAGGAAGACAAACTAAGCGCTATTGTTAATATCAACCCGGGTGCAGGCGGCACCGAAAGCCAGGATTGGGCGTCGATGCTGATGCGTATGTACCTGCGCTGGGGTGAACGCAATAATTATAAAGTCAAAATCATCAGTGTTCAGGATGGAGATACCGCTGGCATAAAATCAGCTTCCATTGAATTTGAAGGTGAATATGCTTTTGGTTACCTTAAGGGTGAAAATGGCGTCCACCGCCTGGTAAGGCTGTCCCCTTTTGATGCCGCCAACCGCAGGCATACCTCTTTTGCTTCGGTTTATGCGTATCCGGTGATTGATGACACTATTGTGATTGACGTAAATCCCTCGGAGGTTGAATTTGATACGTTCCGATCGAGCGGGCCCGGCGGACAAAACGTGAATAAAGTAGAAACTGCCGTCCGGTTAAAACACATCCCTACGGGCATCATCGTGGAATGCCAGGAAACACGTTCACAAGGCCAAAACCGTGAAAAAGCCATGCAAATGCTGAAATCACAGCTTTATGAGATCGAGCTCCGCAAGAAAAAAGAAAAGATCGACGAGATCGAAAGCAACAAGAAAAGAATCGAATGGGGCTCACAAATCCGCAGCTATGTAATGCATCCGTACAAAATGGTGAAAGACCTGCGCACCGGAGTGGAAACATCAGATGTTCAAAAAGTGATGGACGGCGATCTGGAGGAATTCACCAAAGCCTTCCTCATACAATACGGTTGATGCATAGATACTGTTTTTCATTTTTGTTGTTAATCAGCATGACAAACAGGTTAGTATTGTTTTTTTAATTGGTGAAATTGTTTTTTCTGTATTTTAGCAAAAAATAAAACAACATGAAAAAACAATTACTTTTTTCCTTGATTCTTCTTTTCTCTTTTTCAGTTTCCTTCACCCAGGTCGTTCCTATAGAAACAGCGCGCCAGGTTGCGAAGAATATTTATTTTGAAAGAGCCAACATTGAAAGAAGTATACCTTACAAAGAGGTAGCTTTTAATAATGAAATGACCATTTCGGAAAATGGCCAGCCGCTTTATTATATTTATAATGTTTCGCAAGACCGCGGCTTTGTCATTGTTTCTGCCGAAAAGCGCACCATGCCGGTTTTGTTTTACACCTTTGATGGAAACTATTCTTCCGAAAATCAAAACGAAAATTTTGCATACTGGCTGGGTTTGTATAAAAAGCAGATTGAGTTTGTACGGACACAGAATGTACCGAAGGATATGAACGTTGAAAAATTCTGGGATTATTATACTGCCGAATCTGTCGCTCTGGCAAAAGATGTGGACGCTGTTTCCCCGCTGTTGACAACCAACTGGAACCAGGATTGTTATTATAACGGGTCTTGTCCTTCTGCCACTTTCGGGCCCTGCGGAAAAGTTTACGCGGGTTGTGTGGCGGATGCCATGGCCATGGTAATGAAATATCATAATTATCCTACACACGGATACGGGACGCACAGTTATGCGCATACGACAGCCAATGGTTTTGCCAACAATTATGGAACATTAACGGCAAATTATGGCGCAACCACCTATAACTGGGCTTCGATGCCCAACAATGTAACCTCATTTAATTCGGCTGTTGCTACATTGATATATCAGTGCGGAGTTTCTGTGAACATGAATTATGATGATCAGGGTTCCGGAGCCTATTTGTCAGATGTGCCGGAAGCTATGAATTATCATTTCACATACTCCACACAGTACGCTGATCGCGTGATGTACAGCGACGACGATTGGGCACTACTGATAAAAAACAGCCTTGATTCATTAAGGCCGGTGCTTTACGGAGGGAATGATGCCAGCATGGGCGGGCATGCCTTTGTGTGCGACGGTTATCAAAACAGCGGCACTTACAGCAATATGTTTCATTTTAACTGGGGCTGGAGCGGATCGTCCAACGGTTATGTGTATCTTAGCGATATTGCTCCAAGCAGCAGCGGTTATCATTTCAACGATTACCAGGAAATTGTATATAATGCTTATCCAAAGCCGGCCACTGTTCCCGTAGCCGATTTTAGCGCAAATGTTACTTCCGTGCTGGTGAACGGTATTGTTGTTTTTTTCAACAACTCAACGAATAATCCACTGGATTATTTATGGTCTGTTACGCCCAGTGCCGGAACGTCATACGTAGCCGGGTCAACATCAGCTTCTGAAAGCGCTAAAATAAAATTTACCATTCCCGGGTATTACACGATTTCATTAACGGTAACAAATTCTGCAGGAACTGATACAGAAACAAAAACCAGTTATATTTACGTTTATTCTACTGCAGGTGTTGACGAAAACATGATTTCTAAAAACATGCTGGTCTATCCCTGCCCGGCAACCGATCTGGTAACATTGGAAACAGGTACTATTCCCGCCGCAGACATTAATTTTCAAATCTATAATGTTCTTGGAGATCAGGTAGCTGACGAGCGCAACGGAAATATTACCGATAACAACCGGATGGCACTGGATCTTTCGAATTTACAAAAGGGAATATATTTTATAAAAATCAGCCGGGGAGAACAATCAACAACAAAGAAAATCGTTCTGAACTGACCTATTTTTTTATGGAATAGCTTGCCGGGACTGAAAACGGTGAGTTCTCCTTTTTTTCCGGGCTTATTCGTGTAAAAACAATGCCGGCATTTATTGTCCTGGTATCGCTAAGTTGAATGTCAAGTTTCTGAGGAAATTTTTGTCCTTCAAAATCCATAAATTCCGAATAGGCGGCTTCCATAGTTTTTAAAGTACTGTCGGTGGTTTTCGACATAGTGTTCTTAATGATTTTGTAATCTCCGGTTCTGATCATAATTTTCTGGTTCAACGAATCTGAAACAAATATTCCGGCTTGTTTTTTCCTGTTTTCATTGCTCAGTACATACGTTTCATTTTCTTTTTCTGCGATAAAACCGGTACTTTCGTATTTTTCCATGTCGTTTCCGGTAATTACAGCCTGCAATAAATCAAAGTCAAAACTTGATTTCAGCATTTGGCTGAGGACAAAATAATCACCTGCGATATACATCTTGTTAATACGGTCCAGCATTTTTACTGAATCGGGCGTTAATAAAATCCGGAATGCTTCCATGCCCATTTTCTGGACTGAGACCCAGATCGTGCTGTCTTTTACGATGTAAATATTTCCGGAAAAATTGTTGGTTTCCTCCCCGTTTTGTACATCGGCATTGAATTTTAATGAAAGCGTTTTATAATGAAACTGATTTTTTTTCATCAGCGTCATAATATCCTCTGAGGGTTGTTTATTTACAGGTTCAGTGACGGCAAGATGTTTCGTTTTGCAGGAAACATGCACCATCAGGCAAATAAAAAAACAGGCAGCAAAAAACAGTTTATTATTCATAAAGTTTTTTGTCGTTGATTTTTTTATCAAGTATTTCAGAATTCATCCCGTTTTCTTTTGCTTTTTTCCAGGCTTCAACCGCAAGGTCGGCCTGGTTCAAAGAAAATAAAATATCTCCGTAATGGTCCAGTATAGCTGCATTTTTATTATTACTGGCGGCAACAGCTTTTTCGATCCATTTTTTGGCGTCATCAAATTTTTTCTGTTTGTAAAGCACCCAGGCGTATGTATCCTGAAATGTCGGGTTGTCGGGCTGTAACGACAGGAGCCGTTCACAGAGTTGCTCGGCGCGGCCCAGGTTGGTGTTTTGTAAGGCAAGATAGAAACTGTAATTATTCAACACGTAAGTATTGTTTGGCTCAATACTGAGTGATTTTTCATAGACCTCAAAACACAAGTCGTATTTCTTGATTTTATAATAGGAATCAGCAAGGGCGGTATAAAACTTCAGCAACATTTTGTCTTCAATAGCAAAGTTTTTCCCGTTGTTCAAGGTGCTTATCGCCAGATCATAGTCTCCGGACTTCATTTTTGAAATAGCATATAAAAGATAGGGTTCTGGCTGTTCGGGAAAAAGTTCCATAGCGGTTTTGCTTTCAGCGGCAAGGGCTTCATAATCTTCGAGTTCTCTATCAATTTGAAGCAGTTGTTGCCAGACCACGAATTTGCTGTTATCAAGTTCTGTTACCTTGCGGAATGCGCTGCGCGCACCTTCCAGGTCTTTCTGCTGGTATAAGATATCGCCATAAATAGAAAAGGCCTTAGGCTCATTTGGGGAGGAAACGGTAGCCAATCTGGCAAGTTCAGGCAATACGGGCACATATTCTTTGCTCTGTGATGGCGTATTGAGTATGCCTAACAGGATTTTTACCTTTGAATCAACATCCAGCTCCTCCGAAGCAAATGCTATTTTCAGCTCCGCGATGGCTTTTTCGCTATTATTCTGAACCCGGTAATAATCTGCAAGAGAAAGGTGTACGTAAGGCTCAGACGGATTTATTTTCAATATTTTATCATATTCTTCAAAAGCCTTTAACGGCTGATTTGAGGACATATATAGGTCTGCAAGTGCGCCATAATATTGTGTTTCTAAGGGAAACGCATTGATCAGGGCCTCTAGTTCCTCGATGGCTTTGTTCGTTTTTCCAAGCTGCATATAAAGCTTTTGCTTTTGCAATGTTGACTCAGGCTGGCGGCTGAATCTTTTTTCCATCAGGTCGTAAACTTTGATAGCGCCTTCGTAGTTTTTTTGAAGAATGCATACATCGGCCCATTCATAGTATACTTCAGCTTTATCAGGATTTTTTTCAACAACATCTTTATATACTTTTCCGGCATTTTCATAATCTTTCTGTGCGGTGTATATTTGTGCAAGCAACAAGGAGTACCATATGTTTTGAGGTTTTTTGTTGGCAGCATCTTTTGCAAGTACGAGAGCATCGGAGTATTTCTTGGCATCAAACAACAAAAAAGCCATTTCGTATAAGGCCCCGTCGTTTCCCGGGTTTTGCCGGATACACTGGGCCAACAGGCCGACCGCTTTTTCGTAATTGCCAAGGTATTTTTCCCTTAACCCGTCCATAAACAAGGCTGAATTCTGAAGCAATTGTTCCTGGGTGAGTTTTTTTGGATTGGAAATCAGATCTGTATCTGCAGTTGTTTTGGTTGTTTTACAGGCATAGAAAAATACCGGCAGCAGCAAACAGCTGAAATAAAAAATGAATTTAAAGAATTTCTTCATAACTATTTTCTAGCTCATGGTCGTATAGTCGCCAATACTCAACTCATACAGCTTACCCTTAAAATCGACAAAACTCCCAATCATTGAATTATCAAGGTTGGCATCATTAATAATTGAATTTTCCTGGATGATGCTGTTGGTGATGATTGAATTTTGTATCTGTGTGTTTTTTCCAACCGATACATGCGGCCCGATGACAGAATCCTCTATCATTACATTATCGCCAATAAAACAGGGTTCTTTGATGACCGAATTGATAATTTTTGCCGTTTTGGAAACCAGCGGCTCGCCTTTAAGCATTTCCAGTACCCGCTGATTTGTATGAACCGTGGCGTCTTTGTTGCCGCAGTCAAGCCATTCGTCAACATATTGCGTATAAAAGCCCATACCTTTTGCAAGCATGTTTTTCAACGCATCGGTCAGTTGATATTCCCCTGATTTAATAATATTGTTATCAATTAAAAACCTAAGTTCGCGGCAAAGATTTTCGCCGCTTTTAAAATAATAGATACCGATGATCGCGAGATCAGAAACAAATTCTGTTGGTTTTTCAACAAATCCGGTAATGGCGTTATCAGCGCCTGTGGTCACAACGCCAAACTCGGAAGGGTTTTGTACTTTATGGACCCAGATGATACTGTCTTTATTACCATCTATTTTAAATCCTGCCTTGAACAGCGTATCTGCAAAAGCAATAATTACCGGGCCTTTTAGGGATTCTTCCGCACATAATATGGCATGAGCGGTGCCCAGGGCTTCATTCTGGTAATAAATTTTTCCTTTTATTCCAAGTTGATCGCTGATGTCCATCAATTTTTTTTCTGCCTCATGGCCGAAATTTCCAATGATGAAGGCTACTTCTTCAGGTGTTTCGCTGCAGGATTTTATGAGGCTTTCGGCAAGATGCTGAACAATTGGTTTGCCGGCAACAGGTATCAGTGGTTTGGGAATGGTAAGCGTATGGGGGCGCATGCGCTTTCCGATGCCTGCCATAGGAATAATTATTTTCATAAACTATCGTTTTATACAGCAAATACTTATGCTAATTCAACCTTACAAAAGTACGAATAATTATGGTTTGTTTATGACAAATTCAAAACCGTGGAGGGTTCTTATAAACATTGGGTTGTTTGTAGTTTTTTCTTTTGTAAAACAAGGCTTTTTGAAAAAGAATTATTTTTACACTGTATAATTTTATTCTGATGATGACTGAAGGAAACAAGGTAAAGATTTTTTTATTGGTGTTTTGCTTTTTTTCCATAATTGCAGGTGTCTGGTTCATGCCCTATGCACAAAACCAACAAAACAAAGACAAGCTTCTCGATAAGAAAAAAAAGATCGAAGAAGAAATCTCCTATTATAAAAAACTGCTGAACGAAACCAGTAAAAATAAGGACCTGTCGCTGAACCAGCTGGTGTTATTAAAAAACCAGATTTCGAAACGTGAAGAGCTCATTGACGGAATTAATGAAGAAATATTCGGGCTGGAACTGAAGATTTCAAAAAACAACCAGGATATACAACGATCCAATGAGCAACTGGCGTCTATGAAAGACGAATATGCTTTGCTGATTTACAACGCGTATAAAAACAGGAGTTCCTACAACCGCCTCATGCTTATTTTTGCCGCAAAAGATTTTAATCAGGGGTTTCAGCGCATTAAATATTTTCAACAATACAACGAATACCTGCGGAGGCAGGTTGCCCTGATCCAGGATACCAAAGAATATATCGCCCAAAAGAACAAAGAACTGGTTCAGCAAAAGCTATCCAAAGAGGATCTGTTGCAGAACAGTCAGGAAGAAAAAAACAAACTCAGCGAAGAAAAAGCCCAAAAAGATAATGACCTGAATAAACTCAAGAAAAAAGAGGCGGATTTGAGAAAAAAACTCAAGAAAAAAGAGGCAGAAGCCAACACCCTTAAGAAGAAGATTGAAGCCGCCATCTCCAGTGAAATTACCAAATCAGCCAGTAAATCCAATAAAACGGTCACCAATGCCACCACCGTAAAAAATGTACTAACACCGGAAGAAAAGGTTGTTTCCGATAATTTCACGAATAATAAAGGCAAACTTCCATGGCCTGTTGAACGTGGCGTTATCACAAGTTATTTTGGAGAACACCCGCACCCGGTGCTTGATGGCATAAAAGTAAAAAACAATGGTATTGACATATCCACCACTCAGGGTTCTGCAGCTCGGGCCGTTCTTAGCGGCACGGTGTCAAGTATCGTGACGATCACAAATAACAATATGGCCGTCATCATCCGTCACGGTGAATTCTTTACCGTATACTCCAACCTTGGATCTGTGTGTGTCAGTAAAAATCAATCCGTATCAACCAAACAAAGCATTGGAACTGTTTATACAAATTCCGATGAAGGAAAAACAGAATTGCATTTCGAAATATGGCAGGGGAAGGTTATCTGCAATCCCACCGAATGGATAGCTAAAAGATAATTTCTTACTGAACCGCGATCTTTTTAACCATCGTATTTCCGTCAAAGGATGCTTTAATAAAATATATCCCGCTGCTTCCGAAAACAGATTTGTTCAGTTCAATGGTTTGCGGCCCTTCCTTTAGCATGCCGTCAACCAATTTGGTAACTTCATTTCCCAGCATATCATAAATGGTGATGTTAACCCGTGCCGGAACCTCCATATTAAATTTTATCAGAGCGATATTTGTCAACGGATTGGGCTGTACCGAGAAATTTAAAGTTCCCATCATTTGTTCTTCAAATCCTACAACGGAAGATGTTACATTAATGTCATCGATGTAAATATTGTTTCCGCCGTTAGAATGAAATACAAATTTAAACATGACATGATCGTATGAAAGATAAGCGTAAGGCATCGGGCGTGAAATTTCTTTCCATTGATTAAGCGAATCGGGAGCAAAGCTGGTTTCCACCGCATCGGCGCTGGTAAGGGCCAGGCCGCTTCCGGCAAATTTTTCTGTCCAGCTTTCACCGCAGTCTGTGGAAACATACATTTTTAATGCGTCAAATGCGGTATCAGCCTCGGTAAGGCCTAACGTTCCGGGTATGATTTTTCCCGCATACGCAAGTTTGAAATTCACGAAGGGTGTTCCTCCGGTGGGCAGGCCGGTAAAGTCATACGCAGGTGTAATAAACTCATCATAGCTTCCGGAATTATTTCCGGTATAATTTTTCAGGCGTATCGATTTGGAGGTTGAATAAGAAGCCGTATCGGTAATTTCCCATGAATTTCCGGCATCATTGTTAACGATCCAGCCATTGTTGAGGGTCACAGCCTCAAAGTCTTCGACAAATGGTGTCAGTATGCCGGCAGTTATTGGTTTAACCGTGATCATGTCTTGTTTAACCAGTGAATCCGCGCCATTTGCATTGCTTACTTTTAGTTTAACATAAAAAATACCAGGTGTGCTGTATGTGATCAAAGGATTCTGGTCTGTAGATGTTGAAGGAGTTCCACCCTCAAAGGTCCACATCCAGTTTTGTGCAGGTCCTGAATAAGAATAGTCTGTAAATTGAATATTTCCACCGGCACAAACCAAACCAGAATTTGATATAAATTCAGCTATTGGAGCACAGACAGATGCATTGGTGTCTAATACACCGGTAAAAATAAGGTTTTCTTTCGACCATAATTTTTTACGGTCAGTTTGCATGGTGGCATATATTCTGTCATACTGCCCCAGCGTAAATAAATTAGTGCAGAATCCCCACTGGTAATCCATATAGTTTTCAATCATATCGGGAAGGTCCGGGCTGTCGTTGGTGCAGGTGTTGCGGCTTCCCGGCACATAACAGTTTATGGTGGTGTTTTGTGCTGCCGCTTGAACAGGGGGCGTATCATCAACTTCGTCGCCGCAACCCAACACAGAAGAACCGCATCCGTCTAACCCAAACAGGGTACAAAGAACACCAGTCTGAAAAGGATGGTACAAGTTGAAATAATGCCCGCTTTCGTGAGTGAATGTGCGGTTCATCGCATTGATAGGCATGCCGCCCATGGCTACAGCAGTTCCTATACTTCCAATACAATCATGCCTGATCAGGACCCCGTCGGCTAAAGTGTCGCCACCGGTAAGTGCCTGTGATAATGTATTGCTAGGAGGAAATGGCGACATGCCTCCTATAAAAGCTCCATCAGGAAGGGACATGCCTTCGGGATAGATGAAATTAACCGTGAAAATATTCATGTAGCGGCTGGGCGTCCAGCAATAATCAGACATGGTCTGAAAATATCCGTAATTGGTTTGCGGATCATAATGCCTTACAATACCATCGGTGCAATTTCCGTTTGGGTCAATTTTGGCAAGCCGGAATTCAATCTTACAATCAGCCCTTAAAGCATTAAAAGCCGGGTAGGTATAACCGGCCGTGGTATCAGCATTTAGTTTGTTGTAATCAATATTCATACGATTGATAGCATCTTCAATCTGGTCTTTGCTTATATTTTCAACGCCACCCTGATGAACAATATGAAATACGACGGGAACAATCATTTTGCCGTCAATGAAGGTGTCGGTCTTGGCAATGGTTTCTCCTTTATTTGCTTTCAGTGCCTGGATCACGCTTTTAAAATTTTCTTCATAAAACACATATTTCGGTGCAAGACCAGGATCTTCAGCGCTGATCTTTTTTATTAAAACATCATCATAAGGATACAAATAGGGAGCAATTGTGTTTTTTTCCTGTGCAAAACCAGTTGAAAAAACAAACAATAAAATGGCGTAGAAAGTTATCTTTTTCATAAAATTTATTTTTTCAAAAATAATATTTTTATTAGAAAAGTCAGGAATACAAACTTGTTTTTTAGTATTTTTGAAAAAAAAATGCTCATAATTGGAATTGCAGGTGGCTCCGGCTCAGGGAAGACCACCGTAGTAAAAAAAATAGCAAACAGCCTTCCCGCCAGCTCTGTAACCATCATTTCACAGGACGCCTATTATAAGGATAACGGCCATCTCAGCGTTGAAGCCCGCTCAAAAATAAATTTCGATGCTCCATCTTCGATTGAATTCGGGTTACTTATCAAGCATCTTGATATGCTAAAAAAGGGCGATCCTATTGAAATGCCTATCTATTCTTACCTCACCTGTGCAAGGGCCAAAGAAACCATTCCCATACAACCTAAAAGGGTGATCATCGTGGAAGGCATCCTGATATTTACCAACGCCAAGCTTTTAGACCGGTTCAATATTAAGGTTTTTGTTGATGCCGAACCCGACGAACGACTGATGCGGATCATCAAGCGTGATATGGAAGAACGCGGGCGTTCGCTTTCGGATGTGCTGAATCATTATGAAAAATGGGTAAAACCCATGCACTTCAAATATATTGAACCGACAAAACGGGTGGCCGATATTGTGGTTCCTCAGGGTGGGGCCAATCATGTGGCTATTGATGTGATTTCGTCAAAGATAAAAATGAAATTAGCGCAATAAATTTCATACTTTTTATTTTTTTATTACCTTTGCCGAAGAATTTCTCGGGATGTAGCGCAGTTGGCTAGCGTACCACGTTCGGGACGTGGGGGTCGGAAGTTCGAGTCTTCTCATCCCGACCGAAAGCCCTCAGGGGCTTTTTTCTTTCGTTCTTTCTATAGATTGCCACTTTAGCTCAGTTGGTAGAGCGACGCATTCGTAATGCGTAGGTCGGGGGTTCGATCCCCCTGAGTGGCTCGAAATTAAAAGCCCGTGGAATTTTTCATGGGCTTTTTTGTTTTAAAATGTTTCCTGAAAATTGTAAACGGTATTGTAAAAAAATCAATTGATCACTACCGTTCTTATGGATTTACCACAACCTTAAAGGTTTCAAAACTATCCGTGCTGCTAATTTTTGCCAGATAAACAGAAGGTTGTAATGCTAAAAGTTTGATCTGTATGATTTTTTCTTCTGACAAAATATCTTTTTGAAATATTATTGATCCCTTTAAATCATACAACTCTATCCGGACAATTTTTCTTCCCGCCGGATTTTCAATTTGAATCTGGTTTTGCAACGGATCATAAAATAAACCAAACGAAGAGCCGTCGGCAGATTCAATTCCGGCCAGCATCTCATTATACCGGCTCATGAATTCTTCGTAATACATGGCGGCAATTTGCCCGTCATGGATGATGAGCGTGTTCTCATCATAATCTTCTTCGGCAGAGTTTGTCCAGTTATGCGATCCTGTGATTACCAAAGGATCTGAAGCCTGGTTAGTGGCATCGGCCACCCCGTATTTATGGTGAAAAGAATTCGGAATGCTCTCATGCGAAAGTACAGGGATACCGGCAGATACAAGCGAGGAGTATTCAGAGCCGAAATACGAAACATTTTCAATGATCCCTTTTACCATAGCCCCGGCATTATGTACACCGATCACGGCATCGCCGATGTCGTTATGTATAAAGGTGAACATGGCAAAACTAAAATCACTTTGTGCTGTATTTATCGCATTGACAATATGTGATGAAGTGCCGTCGCTGGGAGAAAAATATAATTCAATGGTTTTTCCTCCAACCGCAAAACTGTGTGGCGTATTGTCTGTTTTTGCAGCGCCAAATTTTGAATTTGTCAGGTTCGGCGCTGCACCCGAAGAGCCCCACATTTCTTCGAATTCGGTAGTATAGGCCAGCGCCAGGGTTTTATCCTGTATGAAAACGACATTGTTCGGATCAACCGTAAGATTATCGGGTGTATGATTGGCGGAACCGGTGATCAGCCATGAATTATTTTCGCTGTCCCGGTCGATGATCACAAATTTGTTGTGCATGACATTGGTCCCGTCGTCTCTTTTAAGTAACGGAATGGAAGCGTTCAGGTTTGACAATGAATAATTCAATGAGGTGGTTTCTGAAATAAAGCGTACCGTCACGCCTCTGGTATAAGCCTGGTTGACGGCACTTATGATGGCATCGCTCCGGTTATCATAAACGCACATATCAAGTGTAGCCTGAGCTTTGTTGATATACGCCACAATGGTGTCCTCCATGTGCGGGTTATAAATACCATCCGCATAAGAAGATATGGAATTTTCAACCGTGTTGGTAAAATAAACCCGGATAATTCCGGAGGATTTATCACCACCGTCCTGGGAAAAAAGTTGCTGAGGGATAAAAACGAAAACAACCCCAACAAAAAACCATTGGCGGAGTTTTCGGAAATAGCTCTTAAGAAATTTTTTAAAAATATTTTCAGGAATGAAAAACATCAACCTTTCAGGTTAATTTTTAATTTTTGTCCGGGATAAATGACGGTCTTTGTTGAAAGATTGTTTAATCTGCGGATTTCTTCTACGGTAACGCCTTTATACCTTCCGGCAATGCTCCATAAACTGTCGCCTTTCTGAACGGTATGATAGACGAACTTGCCGGATGTAGTGGCTTTTGGTGTTGCCGGTTTTGTAACGGCCTGTTCGGGTTTGTTTCCCTGAGTTTCAGTTTTTGCCGTTGTTTGTGTTGTTACCGTTTTAGCCTTTGCCATAACCGGGCTGGGAGCCGTTTTTGTGGAGGACATTAATTTCAGTTGTTCCTGATACTTAGCTTCCTGAGGTGTTTTATAACAATAGATAGCATTTTCATTATTGATAAAATCATCCATGTATTGGTGCGGCAGGCACAACACATAAGGATTTTCTTTCGTGGCGGGAATTATTCCTTTTTTGTAAGCAGGATTAAGCAATTTAATATCTTCTGCCGGAATACACAAGTAGGATGAAATTTGATTGATATTAAAATCCTGTGTGACTTTTATTGTGTCTAATTCACAATGCATAACCGGCGGCTGAACCGGATAAAGATTATGCTCGGTGGCATAAGTCATGGTATAAGAAGCGCCAATAAAAGCAGGTACATAATTTTGAGTTTCCACCGGAAGATATTTTTGTATTTTCCAGTAGGTGATACGTTCGCTTGTATCCAGATTTGCCGTACGTATGGCCCGGTTAATACACCCGGCGCCGGCGTTGTATGCAGCAAGTACGATGGCCCAGTCGTGATAGATGTTATAAAGGTCACTAAGATGTTCACATGCCGCAACCGTTGATTTATAAGGGTCAAGGCGGTCATCTACATAAGAAGTAACTTTCAGATCATACATTTTGCCGGTGTTCAGCATAAACTGCCACAAACCGCTGGCGCCGCATCTTGATCTGGCAATAGGATTCAATGCCGATTCAATAATGGCCAGGTATTTTAACTCAAGCGGAAGGTTGTGTTTGTCGAGTTGTTCTTCAAAAAGCGGAAAATAAATTTCAGCCATACCTAACAAACGGGAGGTCAGTTTCCGTTTTTTTACCGAATAAACATCGATATAGTTTCTTACCTGCTGATTATAAACATATTCAAATGGCGAGTTGATCCCCATCGTCTGTATGCGCTTGCTGTAAACGCTATCATCGTAAACGGGAACCGAGTCGGCAGGAAATTTATAAATGTTCAGTTTGGAAACATCCGTGGTAAACGTCGAATTGGTAAAGAATGCAAGCGTAGCAAGGCTGTCGAGCTGGGCAACCACCGGATTGTCTTTTAAAAAAGAAGAATCAGGAGGGCGTTGCGGAAAGGATGTAAAAAGCGGAAAAGCTGACGCTGAAAAATGAATAATCGACGATAAAACAAATAATAAAATACCCTTTTTGTGTAAATGCATGCTCTATAAGATTGGTTTTGTGACTGTTGTGTTATAAAGCCCCAAGTTTCATTTTACAAATAAACAAATTTTATTTGTAAAACCAAAACTATTTTTCAGTTTTTTTGAAAAAAAGAAGACCTAAAGGTCAGAAAATCAGAATGGAGTTTTGATATATTGGGAAAGGTATTTATCGGTAAACTCACGCACACAGCCTTTTCCGCCGTGCACCGATAAAATGATGTTGACATGTTCTTTTACTTCATCCGCTGCATCTGCCGGACAGGCCGATAAGCCGACTTTTTTAATTACGGGAATGTCATTGAGGTCATCGCCCATATAAGCAACGTTTTCAAGTGAAATGTTCAGTTCTTTACACCATTTTTCAAGGATCTCCATTTTTTTCCAGGTGCCGACATACACTTTCTGTACACCCAGAACCTTAGCACGGCGGTTGATCATATTTTCCCTGAACCCGGAACTGAGAAAGCCAACCTGATAACCGGCATTCACCAGGCTGATGATCGAAAGCCCGTCCCTGGCATTGAATTTTTTTATTTCATCTCCCGACTCGGTATAAATGATCCCGGCATCTGTCATAACACCATCAATATCCAGCCCCAGGAATTTAAAATCAAAATTTTTAATAATATGTTCAGCAGCTTTAATGTTTTCGGTGAGCAACCTGTTTAGCGGGTAATTCAGGTAGGAGGCAATTTTTAAAAACTGCTTTACATCTGGCAATTCTTTCTTTTCCAGAAAATCATTTATTTTTTTTTGTGAAATGCCCGTAGCTGCTGCCCATTTTGCAGGACCAATTTTTCGCTGAAGGGACAGGTATTTAAAATTTTCTGAAAAAAAACATTTCATATAATGGTACGGTTTACAGCTTTTGCAATTGGCTTTAATGTTTCAAACAACCTGCTGAACTGTTCATGGTTGAGTTGCTGCGAAGCATCAGAAAGCGCCACGGCCGGATTAGGATGGACTTCAATCAACAGGCCTTCGATGCCCATGGCCATGCAGGCGCGTGCAAGATCGGGAACACCGTAAGCATAACCCATTGCATGGCTGGGATCAAGGATGATCGGCAGGTTGGTGTTTTCTTTCAGGTATGCCGCACCGCAAAGGTCAAGCGTAAAACGGGTCTTGGTTTCAAAAGTGCGGATACCGCGTTCGCATAAGATCACATTGGGATTTCCGCCGGAAAGAATAAACTCCGAGGCCTGGACAAATTCCTGAAGGGTCGATCCAAAACCACGTTTAAGCAATATTGGCTTATGGGTTTTACTGCATTTCCGCAGGATGCCATGGTCGTACATCGACTTGGCGCCTATCTGAATGACGTCAGCATAGGCAATAACATCGTCCACGTGCGAGGAATCCCGGACTTCGGTAACAATAGTAAAACCATATTGTTGCCGGATCTTATCGAGGAGTTTCAGCCCTTCGAGTCCCAGTCCCTGAAAAGTATAAGGAGAGGTTCTTGGCTTAAAACACCCGGCCCTTAAGGATTTCAAGCCTGTTTTTTTTAAAAATTCTGCTGTTTGCGTGATCTGTTCTTCTGACTCAACAGAGCAAGGCCCGATGGTAACCAACACATTGTTTGAGTTTCCGCCAATGTAATGATCACCGATCTTTATACTTCGCTTTCCCTTGATGTACTTGTTGCTAGCCAATTGAATATCGGTGTCAAACACAAAAGATTCTTTGATAAATTGCTGATCAGCCTCATCTGTTTTTTTTAGTGCGGAAGGTGTGATCAGCACATTAAAATCCGGAGTATTCAAAATAACCGCTTCGTATCTGTCAGCCAGCTGTCTGAGTTTCTGCGGGTCAATATTCTTATCTGTATGGAGTATCATGATTCACCCTTGATTAAATTATTAAACTTAATGGTTCCGGTAATTTTTTTCTGCCCGTTCACTACCGGTAAAAACAAAACGGGAAACCGCAGGTTTTTTATGTACGACAGCACATCCGACACCGTATCATCTTCGTAAATAAATGCGGGATTTTTGTTGATCATGTCGGAAACATTGATATTGTTGAGGTTCCCGATATTCTTGATCAGGCACTTGCGCACATCGGCATTGGTGATAATTCCTGACAGGCAGCCATCTTTATCGGCGATATGGGTAAAACCCATTTTGAATTTGTCAATAGAAAGCAACACATTTTCAAAAGAAAGCTCATCTTCATAGATCACGGGGATTTCGTCAAATTCGAGCATGAAATCACGTATGCGGTAGTGCGAGCTGACATTATCACTTTTCAGGTTGAGCATGGCCGAGCCGATAAAATCATTTTTGAACAGGTAAGAACCAATCACAGCCGCGTAAACGCCCATGTTTCGCATGATAAATGACAACTCGGCATTGATACCGCCATCCACATGAATTTTTTTATCCGGATATTGGCTACGGAACTCCCTGATTTTTTTAAAATTTTGCCTGTTGAATTCTCCGCCGCTCATGCCCGGCGTGGTGGTCATGAACAGGATAAAAGAACAGACGCCGGAATAACGTTCGAAGACATTTATGTTTGTTTCGGAAGTTATGGCCAGGCCGAAATTAGCTTTTACGTAACCGGGAATGTTCAATCCGTTTTTCAGGGTCTCATATTGAAAAGTGACGTTTTCGATTTGGTGTTTTATAATAAGGTCAAAATACTTTTCGGGCTCGGGAGTGATCAGGTGTAAATCTATGGGCGTCTTGCTGATGCTGCGGATGGTAGCTATGTCATCAAAAACGTCCGGATTGTCGAGGCAATCGATATGAAAAAAATTTACGTGATAGGCGTCCAGTTCTTCAACAAGGTCTGCAAGGTCTTTTTCTTTATTTGAATATATGGATGCCGAGATTTTCATGAAGCGTTTATTTTTGCAAAACTACAAACTTTTGACTACAAAACACTATTTTTACTTATACGTATTTCTGTAAAAACTATTCATTTATGACTATAAAACAAGCCCAGCAATCCGTTGATGAGTGGATCAAAACCACCGGTGTCCGGTATTTTAACGAACTTACCAACATGGCCATCCTTACCGAAGAAGTGGGAGAAGTTGCCCGTATCATTTCCCGTACTTACGGAGAACAGTCGTTTAAAGATTCCGACCAAGGGAAAAACCTTTCCGATGAGCTGGCCGATGTGATGTTTGTGCTTATCTGCCTTGCCAACCAGACGGGCATTGACCTGACCGATGCCTTAAAAAAGAATTTGGAAAAGAAGACAGGGCGTGATGCACTGAGGCATAAAAACAACAGTAAATTGCGGTAGTTGAAAAAAAGAGGCTGAGAGTTATGCAGAAGTAGGAAAGCAAAAAGCATGGCAGCTTTGCCAATAGGTATCCTTAGAATGTGGCATTGGTAATAAAAAAAACGGGACAAAATCCTAATAAGAGGACTTGTCCCGCCTTGTACCCGAGGCCGGAATCGAACCGGCACGAGTGTAACCTCATCGGTTTTTGAGACCGACGCGTCTACCAATTCCGCCACTCGGGCGAGTGGTTAAAAGAACGATAAAATGAGGTGCAAAAGTAATGAATTGTTTTTAAGTGACAAAGAAATAACACGTAGCTTGAAAAAGAAAATCTTATGTTTTTTTTTGAGAGATGTGCTTTTTTTTTAATTTCTTGCCACTTCAGGGTTGAAATATTTTTTTTTAATAATAAGGACAAGGCATATAATCCTTCGGATATCTAATAAAACAAGCCTCATCACAATATTTAAAAAAGCTGGTTTGTTTACTGTTCCTGTCATAAATATAAAAGCCCAAATTTTTATTATGATAAAAGCCCCAGGTTTGTTTAACTTTTTGAAATAGAATAAATTTTGAGTTTTGGGAATAATTTGAGTACCTACCCCCTTCAATAATTTTTTTTCCGGTACTATCTTTTATGCTGAATTCATAGATATCAAAGATGTTCCCGGAATTGCCCCAATAAAATGCGGTTCTTTCTCCACAAAAATCGCATGACAAATAGTTTTCATTTGGACTCAAATCCAAACCAAGATAGCCCCAGCTTAAAAACTTAGACTCCATGTAAGAATCATCATCCGGGTGATCAAATATCGTGGAATAATACTTAGTTCCAAGTGTTCGAACTAAATCAGGTGAAATTTTGCAAATACCCTGAGCACCGTTTATGGTATACACAAACCCATTTATTGGTTGAGTATAATCATCCAACATTGGTTTTGACATTTTACCAATACAAGAATCTTTACCAAAATAAATCCTAAAAACATCTTGTTGGTTTATTTTATTCTCTTGATAGCAGCATAATTCTCCAGATTCAATTGAAAAAGAAATGGTCGAAATGATGGGCATCCCTTTTGATATCTTAGAAAAAACATAGCAACGAGCAATATTAGAGAAGGCGGTATCATATTCAGCTTTTATAAGATGAAAATCATATTTATTAGAATCGCCCATTGAGGCCAAATCAATGATTTTATGTTCATTTTTTTGCGAATAATTCTCAATATACAGTATGCTATTTCGCAGAAATACAATATTTTCACCATCTGCTTTAACCTTTGTTACAACAACAATGAAAAATATAAATAAGCAAAACTCCAATTTTCGCATTGCGTAATGAATTTTGTTTGCTAACAATGACATAATTCAATTGAGTAAAATTACCATTTAAATCGATATCATGAGTATTTACATCTATATCTCCTTCTTTAATCTGTGCAATTTTATTATAAACAAACTCATATTTAATTCCTTTACCAATAAATGCCAACCAGGATCAAATTGATTTTTTGACGATCGGCCATTAAGTCGTAATTTTGCCCACAACAACCATAAAACATATTTTTATTGTGAAAAAAATTATTATTTACCTCGCCTTATTTTTTATATGTACCGGAATTTTTGGCCAGACCGATTCGTCCGTTGTTTTTTTTACTAAGAATATCACACCGGAAGGCCTGTTAAAAGTTTTTTCGTATGTGGAGAACGAGACGCAAGGAAAAATAGGATTTAAGGTGCATTTCGGCGAGGAAGGAAACCAGAATTATCTTTCTCCCGAACTGATGAAACCGCTGGTACAGAAACTCAACGCCACTTTTGTGGAGACCAATGTGCTGTATGTGAGTAAACGAAGATATACGGAATCCCATATTCAGCTTGCCAAAGATCATGGTTTTACGTATGCCCCCATTGACATTCTTGATTCGGAAAAAGATACAGCCATCATTGCTGATACAAAACATTTCAATAAAGTAATTACCGGTTCGCATTTTTTCAATTACGATTCTTACGTGATCTGCTCACATTTTAAAGGCCATGGAAGCGCCGGTTTTGGTGGGGCGATAAAAAATGTAAGTATGGGAATGGCTTCTGTTGCAGGCAAAATGGCCTTACATGCTTCTGATGTTCCGGGGACAACACCTTCTAAATGCACCGGCTGCGGGGCTTGCGTCAAGGAGTGCCCGGCAGGCGCCATCACCCTGAACCCGCTGACCATCGATAAAAGCAAATGTATCGGATGCGGAAAATGCATCGGCGTGTGCCCGGCACAGTCTTTCTCAGTTCCATGGGGTTCTACAGAAGAAAGTGTATTTCTGGAACGCCTGGTTGAGTATGCAAAGGTCTTAAGCGGGCAGAAAAAAATGATCTATATCAATGTGCTGGCCAACATTTCAAGATCCTGTGATTGTGCGCGGAATGCATCCGAACCGTTTCTGGAAGATATCGGCATTCTTGTTTCCATGGATATTGTAGCTATAGAACAAGCCAGTCATGATATGGTCGACAAGGCCTGCGAATGCGACGATGCCTTTGTCAAAGCCGGAAACCCCAGCGGCAAACACCAGATTGATTACGCCGCAGAACTCAACATGGGCCGTAAAGAATACAAGCTGATTGATGTTGATAAGGTGAAAGTCAACAAGGGGAAATAATAATCATATATGCGCAGTTTTTTGTTAAGGATCGTCATCGGATGAGTTCATTTGTTCCTACAGGCGCAAATTCATTCGTATTTATAATTACTTAGATTTTTTATTTCAACGATTTCACTTTTAATTGAATCAGTATAAAGTTCATACCCCAGTAAGGTTTTAGGAAAATTAATTTTTGTACTATCAATGTGATTTTTAAAACGCATATACCCATCATAATTATTTTGGTAAAAGCTTAAAGAAAAAAGTTCTCTGTTGTTATTTGGGTACTCGAATTGAATAAATAGCTTATCAAAATTTATTTTTCTTAGATCATATGTTTGATTGCTGACAATAATTGTGGAATCTTTTGGAATAAAATAACAATCAAGGTTCATATCCAACCATGAATAGATAATATTATCAAGCGAATCTTTATTGCCATACTCTTGGCCATCTTCAAATAAATATTTCATGTTGTTTTTAACATAGTTTTTCATTGAAGGTGCGACGTATTTATGCAATTCCTTAATAACACTATCTTTGAATTGTTTATTTTGATATAGCACTCCCTTATATTCAACGCCACATCTTCCGGTTCTCTTTTCTTCTGTTTTGCTCAATGCTCGAAGATTAGACAAGATACCGTTGTCCTCACTATAACAGGATTCTGCCATATAAAATTCTATTAGAGCATCCTCACGACTCCCTTCATAAATTTTATTAACACTGAACAAAAATGAAGACGGTGTTATATAAATGTTTTTGCCGGTATTGTTCTTTATTGAATAACAGATTTCCAGATTATTGTGGTCGATATGTGTGGTAACTTTTACACAAACAGGTTTTTCGTTACAAAGATTTTTACATGACGAAGAAATTAATAACAGCAACAAACAAAAAATAGGGAAAATACTGTATTTCATTTTTATAATTATTTACTCCCTATTCTTCGAATCAATCATTATCGTTACCGGACCGTCGTTTACCAGCGCCACCTGCATATAAGCGCCAAACTCGCCGCTTACAATATTTTTATTTAACGCTGTTTTCATCGTTTGTAAAAACTTTTTATACAGAGGGATGGCAATCTCAGGTTTGGCGGCGTAAATGTAAGAAGGCCTGTTGCCCTTTTTGGTGCTGGCATGCAACGTAAACTGGCTGATCACCATCACTTCGCCGGAAACATCACAGACGGAAAGATTCATCACACCCTCATCATCATTAAAAATCCGCAGGCGTGCAATTTTTCCGCACAGCCATTCAATATCTTCATCAGTATCTGCATCTTCAATACCCAGTAATACCAATAATCCCTTACCAATGCTTCGCTTTTCGGTATTATCAATTAATACAGAAGCCTCACTAACTCTTTGGACAACAACCCTCATTATTATTTCCTTGTATGAATTAATTATTTCATCATTTTTTTACCACAAAGGAGCACGAAGTACATCACAAAGTCCGTATGGCCGGCACAAAGTGCCAAAGAATTACGTTCTTTCCAATTCATAAAAATAAATTTTCCTTAATTAAAACCTTAGTGAAAACCTTTGTGTCCTTCGTGGTAAATCACACATTTACCTTATTTATTGTACTCGTCAAAAAAGTCGTTTCCCTTATCATCCGTAAGAATGAAAGCCGGCATGTTTTCCACCCGGATCTTCCGGATCGCCTCCATGCCCAGGTCTTCAAAGTCAACGATTTCTACAGATTTTATATTTTCTGCCGCAAGCAGCGCTGCAGGCCCGCCGATAGACCCAAGGAAGAATCCGCCATATTTTTTACAGGCCTCAATTACCGATCTGTTGCGGTTTCCCTTGGCCACCATGATCAAAGATCCGCCAAGGCTCTGAAAAAGATCCACATACGTATCCATTCTTCCAGCGGTGGTTGGCCCGAAACTCCCGGACGGCATGCCATGCGGCGTTTTAGCCGGCCCGGCGTAATAAATCGGGTGGTTTTTAAAATATTCAGGCATAGGTTTACCTTCATCCAGTAGTTTTTTGATCTGGGCATGAGCAATATCCCTTGCCACAATCAGTGTTCCGGTCAGGCTGAGCCTTGTTTTCACAGGGTATTTGGTCAGTACGGCAAGGACATCCTTAATAGGCATATCCAGATTGACCTCCACCGCTTTTTCAAGTTCCGGCGCTGTTGCAGGCATAAAGCGTGCGGGATTTTTTTCCAGTTGTTCCAGGAAGATCCCGTCTTCGGTGATATGGGCTTTGATGTTTCGGTCTGCGCTGCAGCTTACGCCCATCCCTACCGGGCAGGACGCAGCATGGCGCGGAAGCCGGATCACCCGTACATCATGAACAAAATATTTTCCGCCGAACTGCGCGCCAACACCATAATCCCGGCACATCTTTTCAATCTTCTTCTCCCATTCCAAATCGCGGAAAGCGTGCCCGCTGGCATTTCCGTTTGTCGGCAGGTGGTCGTAGTAACCGGCAGAAGCTTCCTTGACAACTTTAAGCGTGGCTTCAGCGGAGGTGCCGCCAATGACAAGCGCCAGGTGGTAGGGCGGACAGGCAGAAGTGCCCAGTTCTTTGATCTTCTCTTTGACAAAGGCGGTCAGCGATTGTTCATTCAGCAGCGACTTGGTTTGCTGATACAAAAAAGTTTTATTGGCCGACCCGCCGCCTTTGGTGATAAAAAGAAAGTCATACGACATCCCTTCCGTCGAATAAATGTCAATCTGTGCCGGCAGGTTCGTGCCGCTGTTTTTCTCTTCAAACATAGTAAACGGCACTACCTGTGAATACCTCAGGTTTTTCTCGTTGTAGGTGGTGTAAATGCCTCTGGAAAGGCTTTCGGCGTCGTTTACTCCGGTCCAGACCTGTTCGCCTTTTTTACCAATCACGATGGCGGTCCCGGTATCCTGGCACCACGGGAGTTCTCCGTTGGCCGAAATAACCGTATTCCTGAGCATGTTGTAAGCAACAAAGCGGTCGTTATCGGTAGCTTCGGGATCGTCAAGGATCTTGGCCAGCTTTTCAAGATGTGCAGTGCGGAGAAAAAATGAAAGATCAAAGATTGCTTCCTTGGCAAGCAGTTCCAATCCTTTGGGGTCAACCTTCAGGATTTTTCGCCCGCAGGCTTCTGTTACCTGAACAAAGTCTTTTGTAAGCAGCCGGTAGCTGGTGGTATCCTTTTCGATTTGAAAAGGTTTTTCATAAATAAAATCTGCCATAATTTATTGATTTTAAAAAGTAAATTTCCGGGTATTTAATTTTTTCATAAAAAACTAAGAAACTGTTTTGATTTTATGTTAAATAAGATTTATGATGGATTTTTTAGCGAAACAAGGCAGATTTTGCTGACATAGTTTACCCTATGTCGAAAAATCTAACGAAGTTGCAGCAAAAAAGGCGCATAAAGATATTAAAAGATAAAATGAAAACAATTTCTAAGAAAGTTCAAACGTATAAATTTTTTTAACAATAAAAAAATATTCCGGGAAGAATATTTTTTAAAAAACCTGCTTTTTGCAAAAGGCAACAAGGTTAAGCATTTAACGCTGCTTCCGAAAAACATTTTTTACCAGGTTGTTGTATTTTTGGCCATCAGATGTTTTTAAAAATATCTTGATAAATAAAAAATTTATTAATATTACATTTTTTATACAAAATTATAGTTCAATGAAAAACCATGTTATTTTTTTGATCGCAGTTTTGTTTATTAATACCGCATCATCAGCTCAAAGATTTAAGCAGGAAGACACAGTTGTTGTGCTTCAGGTTGCCCGCGAAACCGGGAATGGTACCAGTGATCATTACCTTCCCTATAAGATCAAAAATGTGATCAACTGGGTGGATCAGCAAAATGTCCGGCATAAATCGGTGTTGCGTAAAATTAATCCGGGCTTTCTGATGCTCGACACGGCCATAGTTTATCCAACAGACATTAAAGGGGTGTCCATGGCGCCACCTTTTGGCTTTATGCCTTCACAACCGCAGATGATATCCAACGTGATCCCCGACAGTAGCGGAAAATTCCTTGTCATGACATTCATGGATTTTGAAATTCTTTCCAAAAAAGCTGTCCTTGCTTCATCGCAGCAAAATCAGAGCAGAAACCCGTTTTTCAATAATGTTAATTCCGAAAAAGAAATTGCAGATCTTGAAAAACAGAAACAGCGCAGGATTTCAATGTTTGCCGCTCTTGATACCTGTCCGGTACATTATGGTATCAGCACAAACCTTGTCCGCGACCTAACCAACGAAATCAACCTGAATTTTGAATTGCCTGTTAAGCGTAGTTTCTGTCTTGAATTCGGTGCAGGTATTCTGTATGCTACACCTGACCCCAAAGCCTGCCATTTTGCCGGGCTTTTATCGGAGAAATTTCGAATCAGGAATAGAAACCTTTCCTCGTTTGATCATTCTTACCTTTTCCGCAAAGGATTCAGCTTAGAGGTTATTCCCAAGTTCTTTCTTTCGAAAAAGAAGCACTTGTATTTGGGGCCACAACTCGGGTTTCATTATTATTACTATAGCGATAAGCTTATTTGGCTAAATGCTGATGGTTCAGATTATTACCATAGATCTTTTTATGCTTTGCAGAGCGAAAAAAGCGCAGCCGTTAATCTTAATTTTTTGCTGGGCGTTCAAACCCCGCAGATAAAAAAGTTTTTGTTTGATGCTTTTTTCTCCATTGGTATGACCTATCGGGGTGGAATTGTTACACGAAGCCTCGAGATGAGTTATGGTTCTAGTGGTTCCCATACCGATTTTTTGGATCCACCCCAAATGCTCAAGGTACAAGGTTGGGAGTTATCGGTGCAACTAGGTTTTAAAATCGGGTGGCGTTTTGGCAAGGCAAAGCTTTATGGATGAAAAAATATTATTGAATTTAAATCCTGATAATTTGGTAAGGATTGTTCCTTAATATAACGGGCAGGTTGCTAAATTAGAATGTTGTGGGCTACTAGAAAAAGTCAGCGGTTCCAAGTAGGGCCGGACATTTTTTTTGACTAAAAAGTAAGAATATGTCGAAAAAACAGTTTGAACAGTATTAGACAAAAACTATAATTTTACATATGAAAAAAATATTTTGTTTAATCGTTTCATTTGGATTGTTATTAAACCTTCAAGCGCAAACTCAAATATTTTCAGGATTTAATTCAACCCACTCCGGCAGAAGCATTACCCTCGTCGTGTCCAAAACTTTCGCCAACAGGCATGAATTTGGGGGCGGATTAAGATTTAATATTAATAAATTGGCGCATCCTGATGACCAAAACAATGTATATTTAAAAAGATTATATGCAACAAAACCCTTACATTATTTTGGTATAGAAACTTTTTATCATTTTTATTTTTTTAAGAAATGGGCTCACGTTAAACCATTTGTTTTTTACGATTTACAAGCGACTTATTCGACGACACGGAACAGAATGTTCCTTCCTTATACTTATACTACAAATGGCATTGTGTTATATAAAGAATATATTGAACTTTTTGGTCCTTTTACTTGGGTTGAACAGAATATTGGGCTGGGCTTTAAAGTGGATTTATTTAATAACTTTTTTTTACATGAAAAAATTGGGTTGGGCACCGCCTTTATATTAGGTTATGATGATATGCTATTAAACAAGACCTTTAACTGGTTTGCCTGGGAGTTTAGCCCTCTGTTAAACGTAGGAATAGGATACCGCTTTGAAAAGAAAAACAAAAAATAAGTGCTAATAATAGCAAGCCGCAGAACTTATAAGAGCTAAGGCCTAATCTTTAATTCTTTCAAATTTCCGTATGAATTTTTTAGAAAATTTTCCTTAATTATTATTGAATCTTAAAAAGTCTTCATCCTGAAAAAAGTCCCCAGTGGAAGCCTTTTTCCGCTGTGGTCGGCAAAATACAATTCTCCTAATTCTTTGGTTTGAATATTTTTTACATAATCGCAGACCAGATTTTCGGCCACAAGAGCCGAAAACCCCATGGAGTAAAGGTTTAAAATTAAAAAACTTTTTTCGGGGCTTAATAACTCCGCACAGTTTTTTATCAATTCATTGATCTGTTCTTCAAGCACCCATTTTTCTCCTTCGGGGCCACGGCCGTATGCAGGCGGGTCGAGAATAATCCCGCTGTATTTGCTTCCCCGGCGCACCTCGCGTTTTACAAATTTCATGGCGTCGTCCACGATCCAGCGGATTCCGTCCAATCCGCTGGCTTCCATGTTTTTGCGCGACCAATTCACCACCTGCCTGACCGAATCCACATGCACCACATCTGCGCCGGCAGCTTTGGCGGCAAGGGAAGCGCCGCCGGTATAAGCAAAAAGATTTAGTACCCGGGGGCTGGCGTCTTTGATTTCAGAAATTGTATCAAAAATAAAATTCCAGTTATCCGCCTGTTCCGGGAACAGCCCTACGTGTTTGAAAGCGGTGAGCCCCAGCCTGAAACGCAGGTTCATGGACTTATAAGCATAACCGACAAACCACTGTTCCTGCATTTTTTTCAGGATATGCCATTGCCCTTTTTCGCCCTGGCTGTCCTTTCCGGAGGCTTTTACAAATTTTGCATGTGCCCGTTTTTCCCATTCGGATTCGGGAAGTGCTTTGTTCCAGCACGCCTGTGGCTCAGGGCGGGCAAGGATATATTCGCCGAAACGTTCCAATTTTTCATAGGCGCCGCTGTCGATGAGCTCATAGTCATTCCAGCCGGAAGTTTTTATCAGGTTGAAACCGGCCATTATTCCTTCGTTGGGTTGTAAATATTTCCGGCAAACAAAATGCTGTTGTCCGTGTTCTCTTTGATGATAAACATAAACGGGTGGTCGGCCCTGAATTCCGGTGGCGCCACGGGCATGGACTTTACACGCATCACTACGGCTGTTGCCGCAGCAGCTTCAGTCCCCGTTTCATTTACTTCAACAAAGGCTTTATGAATGACCTTGCTTATTTTCAGGTCTTTGGTTCCGGTCATCCCTGAAAAATCCGCCCTGTCGGAAAATGCTTCGGGCATGCCCATCTGTTTGAGCATGTCGCTCAATTCAAATTCTGAAATGATCTTGAATTTCGGCAGGTATAATTTTACTTTTTTACTGACAAGAGCGCTGTTTACTTTTTTGTAAAAATCAGGATTTATTTCTTTTTTCAGCGTGCTAAAACCAGCATTGTCCTTTGGTAAGATGATCAGCATCGACATTTTCCCTGAAGAATAAGGAATTTCAATGGCTTTAAGCCCATCTTCATTTTCGTAAAACTTAAACTCCTGTTCCGCAAACATGAAATCGCAGGAAACAGCATTTGTCTCATCCATGCGAAAATCCATTTTCTGAGTCTGTTGCTTGTCAAAAGTAGTTTGCCAGTCAGCTTTGAAATAAATAGCATTTACCAATACCATTCGTGTCAGGTAATCGATAAGCCCGGGTTTTATCAGTTCTTTGATCTTTTCGTTGGTCTGGGTTTCCACCCATTTGTTGATCTGGATGCGGCTGTTTTCGGTTTCTTTAATAAAATCAACCAGGTTGACGGAGGAATTAAAACTATTTTTTAAAATTCCCATAAATTCATCCCTGAATTTAAAATCTTTTTGTGCCCAAATGGAATTAACGGTATAGATATTTACCGTGCTGCCGTTGTTCAGCGCGTTGATATTTTTTAAAACGTCATTGTATTTAGTATAAAATTCAGCGTTGTTGGCCGGAAAGTGCATCACCATCGCCATCTCGTTTTCTGTTTTCCCTTTGGCGCCCGCATAGGTCATGGCAAGGGCCGTGGAGATGCTGTATGGGGAATAAAAAAGATTTGCCTGGTTGTTGCCGATCTTTTTGTAAAGATCCAGGGCAAATAAATTATTGTTTTCCGTGATGTTCACGGGCGTTGTGTTTTCAACAACAGCCACCGTTTTGTTTTCCATAGTGCTTTTAGAACATTTGCAGGCAGGAAGGATTACAAGAAAGATGGCGCCTGCTGTTAAGATTAATTTTATTTTTTTCATATCAGAAAATTTTAAAATGTAATGCAAAATAAATTTAAGTTTCGCACATACCAAATTTTAAGCCTTTTTTTTGAAGTGCCTGATCAGAAGTTCTGCCTTTTGTGAACCGACCACCGGCTTAAGGTCTTCGAATGATGTTTTTTTAATAGTTTCGACCGATTTGAACTTTCTCAATAGTTTCTGGGCGGTTTCATAACCGATGCCTTCGATATCGGTCAACACCGATTTTACAGTCGCTTTCTGTCTTTTCTGCCGGTGGTGCGTGATCCCGAAACGGTGCGCCTCGTCGCGCAATTGCTGGATGAGTTTCAGGGTTTCCGATTTTTTATCCAGATACAACGGGATAGAATCTCCGGGAAAATATATTTCTTCGAGTTTTTTGGCGATGCCGATGATGGGAATTTTGCCTCTGAGGCCAAGTTTTTCAAGGCTGCTGACGGCAGAACTTAATTGCCCTTTGCCGCCGTCTACAATGATAAGTTTCGGCAATGGCTTGTTTTCGTCCAGAAGCCTTTTATAACGCCTGAAAACAACCTCTTCCATGGAGGCAAAATCATCCGGGCCTTCCACCGTTTTGATGTTGTAATGGCGGTATTCGCTTTTATCGGGCCGGGCGTTTTTAAAAACAACCATAGCGGCCACCGGAAAACTGCCCTGAATATTTGAATTATCAAAACATTCAATATGATCGGGGCGCTCATTCAGGTGGAGGTCGGCCATAGCCTGGTCCATGACGCGGTTCACATGCCGGTCGGGATCGATAAGTTCCTGCTGTTTTTCTTTATCCAGCTTATAATATTTGGCATTGCTGAAGGAAAGGTCGAGCAGCTTTTTTTTATCTCCTTTCTGAGGTACGGTAATTTTTGTGTCGGGGATATGGATGCTTAGCGGCACGGGCACGATGATCTCAAAAGAGTTGCTTTTTAACCGGTCACGAAGGTCGGTAATAGCAAATTCCAGCAGCTGTTCCGGTGATTCATCAAGGTGTTTGCGCAGTTCTACGGTATGCGCCTGAACGATGGCGCCGTCCACCACTTTTAAAAAATTGACATAAGCCGTTTGTTCGTCTTCAATGATACTGAACACATCCACATTGCTGATGGCAGCATTTACCACCGTTGACTTACTTTGATACCTTTTCAGCAAGTCAATTTTTTCTTTAATGATCTGAGCTTTTTCAAATTCGTAAACTTCGGCAAAATCATTCATGGTTTTTTTGAGCTGCTGCTGAACGGCATTGATATTTCCTTTGATGATTTCCCTGATATTGCCGATGGTTTCGTTGTATTCTTCTTCACCTTGAAACTTTTCGCACGGGCCTTTACAATTACCGATATGGTATTGAAGGCATACTTTGTATTTGCGGCGTTTGATATTTTCTTCCGAGAGGTTGTAATTACAGTTCCGTAGCTGGAAAATTTGAAAAATCAGCTCAAGCAATGTATTCATCATGCGGACGGAGGCATATGGCCCAAAATATTCTGAGCCGTCTTTGACGATATGGCGTGTCGGAAAAACACGTGGAAAATGTTCGTTTTTTATGCAAATCCAGGGATAAGTCTTGTCGTCCTTCAACAAAACATTGTAGCGGGGCTGATATTTTTTTATCAGGTTATTTTCGAGCAGGAGGGCTTCATATTCGTTATCAACGACAATAAATTTTATATCTGTAATTTTTTTTACAAGTACACTTACCTTCCCGGTTTGTGCAGCTTCCGGCTTAAAATAGCTGCGAACCCGTTTTTTCAGGCTTTTGGCCTTGCCAACATAGATTATGATTCCGGTATTGTTGTAAAATTGATAAACCCCGGGCTTGTCGGGGAGGGTTTTCAGGATATTCTTAATATGATCGTTCAGGGTGGTCAATCGGTTTTTTTTGATTTTCGCACAATTAACCCAACATCCATGATATCGGGTGTTTCCATCAGGGGCATCACATTCTGGATTTCGAAAACATAAGTTCCTTTAAACGGAAAACTCACACCCTGAAGCGCCGGGTATGTTACATCCCAAAGGTCGCCGGCACCATCACCTTTAAAAGAACCATCTTCATTCCGGACAAAAATATTAAACTCCTTGGTGCGCATATCGCCTGAAGGATAGGATATGGTCATGTTCACCTTGATATTGGCAAAAGCATAATACGATGAGTGCCTGATAGCAATATTTACATCGTACATACTCAGGGTGTCTTCAACAGGGACTTCAAATTTTATTACGTTGTCCCGTTTCCAGATGTTGTTTCCTGTTTTTATGTATTTTTCGAAAATTTTGTTATTGGTGCATGCTGATAGCATTAACAACAAAAGGAAAGCCAGGTATTTATATCGTGCCATTTTTGTATAATATTTTGAGTAAATTTACAATGTTTTTTTGAAACGCAATTGAGCTCCGTTAAATTATGAAAAAACAAAAATTTTATGTGGTATGGAATGGCCGAAAGCCGGGTATTTATATAAACTGGGCTGACTGCCAGGCACAGGTGGAAAAATTCGAAGGGGCTGCATACAAAGCCTTTGAAAATCAGGAAGAAGCAAAGGAGGCTTTTGCTTCCGATGCTAAAAAATATATTTATAATAAGAAAAACCGGTCTGGCAAGCCAGGCAAGCTTTTATTAGCTGATAAACCCGAAAAAAAATCGGTAAGTGTAGATGCCGCATGGAATACCAGGACAAAACTGATGGAATACCAAGGTGTATTTACGGCAACCGGCGAAAAACTTTTTATTCAAGGTCCTTTCCGGGATGCCACGAACAACATTGGTGAATTTCTGGCCATAGTTCATGCCCTTGCCTTACTCAGGCAAAAAAACAGCGCACTGCCAATATACAGCGACAGCATGACAGCAATAAAATGGGTAAAAGACAAAAAGGCAAATACCAAACTTCTACATACTGAATGTAATGCAGAACTTTTTGATCTGATTTCCAGGGCTGAAAAATGGTTATCAGACAATGCCTATACTAACAGAATCTTAAAATGGGACACAGAATCCTGGGGAGAGATCCCTGCAGATTTTGGTCGCAAATAATTCAGTTAGAAAAGATTAGCCTCCACAAAGCTCAATGCATTCAATTACTTTAGCAAGGTTTTCTTCCTTGATGGCATAGTAGGTCTTTTTCCCTGCACGCCTCGATTCCAGGAGCTTTCTGTTTTTCAGAATACTCAGGTGGTGAGATGCCGATGCCTGTTCGATCTTCAATTTTTTATAAATTTCAGTAACATTCATCTTTTTGTTTGCATGAAGCATTTCAATAATCGCAATTCTCATTGGATGAGCTATTGCTCTTAAAGTACTAGACGCATTGTCCAATCTGTCTAAATCAATTTTTTCAATTTTTAACATATATCTCTTTTTTTACAAAGATATATATTCTTAATAGAAAAAACAAGTATTTTATTAATAATTATGTACTTAACAACTAAAAATGTAATAATGAAAATATTTCGAATTCCTTATCTATCGCTGATTTCCCGTTCAAAAAACCCAGTTCGCAAATAAAATTTATTTTTATATTTTTAATAGGAAAAAGCCTGATAAGTTCAATGGCTGCTTTTGCAGATCCTCCGGTGGCAAGTAAATCATCGTGCAGCAGCACCACGTCATCCTTTTCCAGCGCATCCTGATGGATATGCAGGATATTTTCACCGTATTCCAGTGAATATGATTTTGAAAAAGTTGCTGCCGGTAATTTCCCCGGTTTACGAATAGGAACAAAACCTGCATGGAGTTTGGCAGCAAGCGCTCCGCCGAGAATAAACCCGCGGGATTCTATCCCGACAACTTTTGTAATTCCGGCATTTTTATAGTAATAATAGGTTTTTTCAAATATGTAATTATAAATTTCAGGTTTTTTCAAGGCCGTGGTTATGTCTTTAAATAATATACCGGGTTTGGGAAAGTCCGGAACATCCCTGATGGAATCCATAACGTCCTGTAATGTAATTTCTGCAATCATAGTTTAAGTGTTACGTTGTTTTTGTGCTAATTGCCCGCAGGCTGCCTGGATATCGCCGCCTTTGCTGGTCCGTAAATTTACAATTATATTTTTGTTTTTCAGAAAATCCACAAATTTTTTGGTGTTTTCAGGCCTGCTTTTATGGTAGATGCTGGTGGATGTGGAATTATAAGGAATGATATTGATCTTTACAGGAAAATTCCGGCAAAACATGGCCAGCGCCTCAGCATCTTCCATGGCATCGTTAATCTTGTCGAACAGGATGTATTCGATGGTAATCCTGTGGTGTGTTTTAGCGACATAATACGTTAATGCTTCGGTAAGTTTCAGAAGCGGGTATTTTTTTGCCACCGGCATCATGGCCTTTCTTTTATTTTCGATGGCCGAATGCAATGAAACCGCCAGGGGGTAAGGCCGGTCTTCGTCTGCCATCTGCTTAATACCGTCCACCACACCTGAAGTAGAAATGGTAATTCGTTGTGGTGAAAAATTAAGAAATTCCTTTGCAGAAATTTTATCCAATGCCGCCATGGTATTTTTATAATTCAGCATCGGTTCGCCCATTCCCATGACCACAATATTGTCCAGCTCAGTTTGATATTTTTCTTTTGCGAAATTCATCAGCATAATTATCTGATCATGGATCTCCGCCGCATCAAGATTCCTTATAAAACCGAGGCTTCCGGTGGCACAAAACCCGCAGGCAAGGGCGCAGCCTACTTGTGTTGAAATGCATGCGGTCACCCGGGAGCCCGAAGGGATCAGCACGCTTTCGATAATATTACCGCCGCTAAGATGAAAAGCATATTTTCTTGTCCCGTCGGTTGATACATATTCGTCAAAAGATTGAATGGCATTGCAAAGGAACTCTGAATGAAGTTTTTCACGGAACGGGGCCGGGATATTGGTCATTTCATTAAAAGAAACGCATCGTTTTTTCCAGATCCATTCGTAAATTTGTTTGGCGCGAAAAGCCTGAACGTTGTTTTTACTGATATAATCGGCGATTTCCTCAAAACTGAGGTTTTTTATGTGCATTTTATCCGGCAGGGTATTAGGCATTAATGTATTCGGCAACAAAATTGTCAACCATCTGTAAATAATTTGTTTTTTGCTGTTCGTCAATAAACGAAGCTTCGAAAGAATTTTTTACAAGCAGGATGATGTCGTCAACGTTAAGGTTTAAAGCCTTCTGCACGGCGAGCAGGTTCTCGTTGAGATAACCTCCGAAATAGGCCGGATCGTCAGAGTTGACGGTAACAGCAATATTTTTATCAAGAAATTTTTTCAACGGATGGTCTCTTAAATCTTTGACAACGGCCAGTTTGAGGTTCGACAGCGGACACATGGTAAGCGGGATTTTTTTTCGTGCAATTTCATCCATCAGCCCTTCGCTGTCTTTTGAATTGTTGCCATGGTCAATACGGTTGATTTTCAAAAGATCAAGCGCCTCGTGTACATAGGCCGCCGGGCCTTCTTCTCCGGCATGTGCCACGGTTAAAAACCCATATTGACGGGCTTTTTCGAAGACCCTGCGAAATTTTTCAGGAGGGTTGCCCACCTCGGAAGAATCCAGTCCGACACCAAGGATTTTGTCTTTGTAAGGTAATGACATTTCAAGCGTGTCAAAGGCTGATTTTTCGCTCAGGTGACGAAGAAAACACATAATGATTCCGCTGTGCACCGAATATAGTTTTTCAGCATCAACAACAGCGTTGTATATGCCACCGAAAAATACCGAAAAAGGAACTCCGTTATGCAAATGTGTCTGTGGGTCAAAGAAGATTTCGGTGTGTACAATATTTTGTTCGGCAGCTTTTTTCATATAAGCCATAGTCAGCTCGTAAAAATCTTTTTCCGTTTGCAGCACATAAGCGCCGGTATAATAAATATCAAGAAACTCCTGAAGGTTATTAAACTTATAGGCATTCCGGAGTTCTTCAATGGTTTGGAATTCGGTTGTGATATAATTTCTGGCGGCGATCTCAAACATTTGCTCCGGTTCGAAAGTACCCTCAATGTGCAAATGAAGCTCTGCTTTGGGTATGTTGCAGATAAAGTCGGAAATGTTATCCATAAAAAATTATTTATACAAAGATAAAAAAAGCGGATGTAACATCCGCTTGTTCTTACTTAAAAAATGTGAAAATCACCATTCATCCGGTTTGTCAACCTTAGGCACCATGCCTTTTTTCAGGCTTTTTATAATCCCGTTCACCGTAGTGTCCACCTGGTATAACCAAACTTCGCATTCCGGTTTGTATTGAGGGTCGTTTTTGTCGAGCCAGCGTTCCAGCGGGAATTTCGAAGTTGCCTGCAACGTAAAATCTGTAAAAATATAACGGTACTTACCGGGTTTGAATTCCAGTTTCAAGGTGTAATTGATAACACCGGCATCGGTTTTCAACCCTTTTTTATCAACATTTGTGATCTTAAACCTGTGATTAAGAACCAGTTTTCCGTTTTCGGGCTCACGGATGCTGGTTACTTCGTTAGGGTTTTTGTAATTGGCATTAACCCAGGCAATAGCTGTTTTATATAATTTATCTTTATCGCCTTCCTGCTGTACCACGTCCTTATATGTGATCAGTTTAGTATCTTCATCAACAGGGACAGCGGCCTTTTGTGAGAAAACAGTTTTACATGATAGCGCAGAAAAAAGAATCAATCCGGATATCAAAACAATTTTTTTCATAATATTAATTTTTTAACAAAGTTAATTTTTTTAGCGGGAGCTGCAAGCAATAATCAAACCAAAAAATTATTTTATTAAAACAGCATTATAGGTACTTTTATTATTGATTTTATCGGTAACCACAAGCTCCATTACATTTTTACCGCTGCTGAAATGATTGCTGTCAACCTTATACGTTAGCAGGTCGTTTTTGGCATCGTATGCTGCCAGCACCCAGACCCCGTTGATGGAAAGGTTATACGTGCCAATGCCTGAAAAATTATCGCTGATTTTAAAGGAGATGCTACCCTCGGGATTCACTCTCATATTGTTATAATTGGCCATTGGCTTGACCGTTGGAGCAACGGTATCTGCAACTATGGCATAATCCCCGAATTTGCGGACGCTGGCTGATAAATAACCGTTTTCCCATTTGCTTTTTATAAACGAAAAATTGGTACCAGCAATGCAGGCCAGGGTTAGCTTGGGCTTTAGATTTTCGCTCACCACCGTATCGGGCTTGATGCTTAGTGTAATATAATTATGAAGCGGTACGAACTTATGATGGATTTGATGAATCTTTGAATAACAATATTTTGTTTTAGCCATCGTGGAATATTCAAAATAGATGGAATCGTAGAGCGCATCGGAAGGCATATCAAGCAGCATGTTTTCCGCTTCAAAATGATTTTTTAATCCATACCTGAACAGAGGTAGTTTGTTTTCCACAGCAGCTTGTTCTGAAATTTCCGGAACAGCAGACTTAACCGTAAATTCAATGGAGGCTTTGTTTTTATAGAAATCCGATGCAATCATACTGATTTTATGCAGTAAGGTGTCGTTAAAATAATAGACGCCGCGGTTTTCGGATTCGGCATAAATATTCAACCGGTTGCCCCGGGTAATATAAGTCTGGATAATTTTTTTCCGGTTGATCACATATTCGGGGTAATCAATAAGTGTGTTTATGTAACGCCCTTCGTCAAAATCTATGGAATCGAAAGATATTTTATAAAACAAATGGTTGTCAATAAAAATTTCGAGCGAATAAATACCTGAATTTCCCGGAAGGTTTTGCCGGTCAGAAGTTTCGATACCAAAAGCTATTCCGCCTGAAAGGCTGATAGTATCATTTGTTTTCAGGCAATACCGGTTTTCTTTTTTAACGGCGTCAAGGCAGATTTTCTGGTGCCCCTCATTCACAATGCTGTTTGGGAATACCGGGTACAGGCAGACTTCCGAAATTACCGGGCTTTCCTTATCAGAGGGGTTGATTCCGAAAAACAATGGATTGAAAGGCCTTTCGGTAATTTCGTTGCGTATTTCGAAATGCAGGTGCGGCCCGGATGAAGAACCGGAATTGCCGGAATAGCCGGCAATATCTCCTTTTTTAAATTTAAACAATGCGGGATTTGGGAAAATTTCAATTTCAAAAGATTTTTTTTCGTATTGTTTGAGTTTAACATAGTCTTCGATCACCACATTGAACTCATTAAGGTGTGCATAAACAGAAACAAAGCCGTTTGGATGGGTAATGTACAATACCTTGCCGTAACCGCCCGGAGAAACTTTTATACGCGAGACATATCCGTCCGCAACACAATATACGTTTGCATTAAGCTTGTTTTGAGTCGCAAAGTCGATACCCGAATGAAAATGATCCGGGCGCAGTTCTCCGAAAGTACCGGTAACAACAAGGTTTATATCAAGGGGTGACCTGAAATAATTCTCAGGAAGAACTTTTTGAGCATAGGTAAAAGTCTTGCAAACAAACAACATCAACAACATCAATAATGGCCTTTTATAAACCATCGGACCGTCTTTTATAGTTTGGAAATGATTTTAACCCTCAACAAAACGCGGAGATCGTTCGATTATTTTGAAATTGTTTCTTAATCATCCAGGTCGCAGAAATTCTCCAGCAGCTTAAATGCGGGACTGTAACCTTTTTCGAAAGATGTTTTCCAGTCTTCACACGCGCCGGGGTTGTCACCCAGTTCGGCTTTACATAAACCCCGGAGGTCGTATGCTTCCGCATATTCCGGCTGCAGCGCTATGGCTTTATTGAAATCTTCCAGGGCGTCTTTGTATTGCATCAGCATGTATCTTGCCTGGCCTCTCAAAACCAGCGCATCGGCATCGTTTGGGCTGAGGCGAAGCACCATGTTGTATTTTTCAATGGCTCCATTATAATCCTTTATTTCGTATCGTTTCACACCCTGATCGAGAAATTCTGTTACTGCTTTGCTCTTATCCGAACTTGCCAGCGAACGTTTTTTTATGTCTTCCCAGGCCGGCATCAATAAAAAAAGTTTTTTCAGCTCACCTTGGTTTGCTATAAGTTTTTCAAGTATTTCGGTCGGTATGGCAAAGTTTATTCCCGGATCATCCACCAGCTGATAAACAGACAAACCGATCACATTACCCGATGCATCATAAACCGGCAATCCGCTTGCCTTAAGATGGTCGGATGATTCAAAGGACAAGAGTTTCACTTCGCCAAAATTTTTAATATCCTTCAGTTTTGCCTCCATCATTACAAGTTTGTTATCCTCTTTTTTATCCATTAGAAAAACTTTTTCCCCGATGGCAGGTATCTGAGATTTTAATACTACCGGTATGACATTAACGCTATCGGTTTTTAACAGCACCAGGTCGTTTTCGGGGTCAGCCGAAACGTATCCCAGCACCTCATGATATTTTCCATCTGCGAGAAGGACCTGTGCACTTTTGTAATTTCCGATGGTGTTGATGGTGGTAATCACCAAATCTTTTGAAACAAAAAAACCATAGCCGACAGGTGCAGCACCGGATGAAATGACGACCAGGGATGAAGAGTCTTTATTCGGCAAGAGTGTCTTATCCTGTGAAAAAACAGATAAAACAACCGACAACATTAATACCGAAGAAAAAACAATTTTTTTCATAATACTTTTTTTTCAAAATTATATGATTAATAAAAACCATTTAGAATCGTAAGTTCATAGTTATTAACAACTTTATTTACTTTACTGAAAGCTATGGTTGTGTAATAATTTTACCATGTTGTAAGGTATAAATCTGCTGTTAAAAACATATTTGTTTCCAAAATTCTGAGGTAGAAAATTGTACTTAAAAAAAGTTGTAAAATCGTATTGTTCTCACAACCTTGATGGATTTCATTTTACATTAGTTATCGCGGAAAAAATGTTTATTTATCCGTGTATAAAAAAAACGGTTTTCTGCGTTTAGTTGTTGTCCAACCATTAATTTTGTAAAAAAATCACCGTGAATGCATTAAAGGAACGGGTTAAAAATCCAAAATTCCGGCGCCGCCTGAAAAAGACTATAGTGGCGCTGGTTGTTATCTTTATGGTGCTGGGAGCTATCGGTATTTTTATCGGGTTTTATTACGAAGATACGGTTAAACACATCATTATCACCGAACTTAACAAAAGGCTGAATACGGAAATTGTGGTTCAGGATGTTGAAAACGATATACAGTTTTCTGTTTTTAAGAAATTTCCTTATGCCTCGGTCAGTTTCAGCAATGTGAAAGTTCTTGATGCTATTAAAACCAAAAAGAAAAAGGGCAACTTGCTTGAGGCTTCTTCCGTGAGTTTGCAGTTCAGTATCTGGGACATCCTTTTTGGAAAATACCGGATAAAAAAAGTAGAAGTGGAGGAAGGAAATGTCAATATTAAAATTTATAAAGACCGCTCGGATAATTTTCACTTCTGGAAACCTTCTACAGACACCACACAATCAGATTTTTCACTCGATCTTCAGAAAATTTTATTGGATGATGTCGGGATTAGCTATGTTGATTATGCGCTGCATCAGGATTTTAAAGTGTTTGCAAAAGACATTCTGTTAAAGGGAAAATTTTCAGATAAAGATTACACCCTGAACATTGATGGGAACCTGTTTGTTTACCTGATAAAAATAAAGGAAGATATTTATTTGTCGAACAAAAGCACCAATATTGATGTTACCCTTTTTGTGAATTCCAATGAGGACTATGTGGCTTTCAATGAAGGTGGTCTCAGCATGGGGAAAATGTTGTTTGACGTTACCGGTAAAATTTCATATGCCGACAGCCTCACCTACATAGACCTTCGTGTTGAAGGTAAAAAAATGAAAATACAATCCCTTATCAGCGAATTGCCGGCGCAGTATAAGAATTATTTCAGCGATTATGAGTTTAAGGGGGATTTTAATTTTATCGCCATGATAAAAGGATATTCCGGTGAGAAAAACGCCCCGTTGCTGACGGTTACTTTTGGAATGAAAGATGGCGATATTACTCAAAAACAAAATGATATTACACTCAGCCATGTTGATTTCAATGCAGATTTTACCAATGGAGCCGGGCACAATGCTGCATCATCGAGGCTTGCCGTCAGCGGATTCAAATCTCAGCTGAATGATGGTGCTATTAGCGGGGCAATTGTCATCAGTAATTTTACCCAACCGTCCGTGGATCTCACATTATCGGCCAACCTTGAACTGAATGATGTTTTTAAGTTCATCAAAGCTGATACCGTTGAATCGGCTTCCGGGAAATTACTTCTGCAGACCCATATAAAAGGCGTTATTGAAAATCCTGATGGATTTACTGCCAACGATTTTATTGCAAGTAATTCTACAGGAACGCTGGAATTGCAAAATGCAGAAATAGTTTTCAAGGGCGGAAAAAATAAATTTTCAAACCTCAATGGGACATTTTTGTTTAACAACAATGATATTGAAACCTCCCAATTCTGCGGCAATTATCTGTCGTCCGATTTTTTGCTGCGGGGGAAATTTAAAAATATAATACCGTATCTTTTCATCGATAACCAGAGCCTGCTGATAGATGCCGGTATTGAATCGAACAATATAGACATGGGTGAGATGCTGGAATATTCTTCCGGTAAAAAAGACACGGTTTACAAGATGGTGCTTCCGGACAATATTGATTTCAGCCTGACGCTTAATGTAAAGAAGTTCACATTTAAGAAGTTCTCAGCTTCCAATATTACAGGAAAAGTAACCATGAAGGACAAACAGTTCGTGGCTAAGGATATTTCACTTCGCGCGATGAATGGAAAGATCGGGTTTTCGGGCCTGATTGACGGCACTGCGTTTGACAAACTGCTTATCAGCTGTGATGCGTCTATACAGAAAGTTAATATTCAGCAGCTTTTTTCAGAGTTGGAAAATTTCGGGCAAAAGAGCCTGTGTGATAAAAACCTGAGAGGCGTACTTACCGCTAATGTGCAATTTGCCTCAGTATGGTCTTCTACGCTAAAGGTAGAAAAACCCACCATTTATGCTAAAGCTGTTATCAGCATAGAAGATGGGGCGCTGATTGATTACGAACCCTTGAGCGGACTGTCCAAATATCTTAAAAACCGCGATTTAAATAAGGTTTCTTTTGAAACCCTGAAAAATACGATCGAGATAAAAGACCAGGTGATCAATATTCCGGAAATGGAGATCAACAGCAGTGCCATTGATTTTAAGGTGAACGGCACTCATGGTTTTGACCAGACTATAGATTATCATTTGAGTGTGCTGATCTCACAACTAAAAAGCAGCGGGGAAAAACGTGATGACCAGGTGGAAGATATCGGGCAGATCACCGATGACGGATTACATAAGGAAAAATATTTTTTCAGAATCACGGGCACGGTTGACAAACCTATTTATAAAATCCTGGACAAAGAAGGATATAAAGCGAACATTAAAACGAGCCTGACCAAGGAAAAAGAAACACTTAAAGAGATCCTCAACCGTGAGTTCGGGTGGTTTAAAAAAGATTCGGTCATCTCAAAAGACCCCAATAAAAAACCGAAGAAAGAGAAGTTTGATTTTAATGTTGTTTGGGACGAAGATAAGGATACGGTTAAAGATCCGTTTGAATGAGCGCCGGAGCTTAATGAAAAGTAACCAGTAAATTCATTCCAAAATTCCAGATCATCACGGTGCCAATGGCAAAAAGCTTTGAAAGGTAAAAATGCTTGTTGAATTTGCTTACCAGCACCCAAAGTATTAAAGTGTTTATCCCCAAACCGACGAGGGAGACCATAAAAAATCTCAGGAATTCAAATGCAACCTCGGGGTCGTGGCTTTCAAAAGTCCAGATCCGGTTAAGAAAATAATTCCATGAGGCGGCAACTGTAAAACCGATCGCATTAGCGATGTATTTTGGAATTTTTACAAGTTCCTTACAGAAAAAGGTCGTTCCAAAATCAACCAAAACACCTGATAATCCTACAATTCCGAATTTGAAAAATTTTAAGAAAAAACTTTTGTTTAAAAAATTAAACATAGATATAAAATAAACTCATGCAAAAATATTTGATTTTTTTGAAATACTACTTCAATACTTCAATAGCTTTTTTAAATGTGATGTCTTCTTTTAAAATCACAGGATAAAAAGCCGGGTCATCAAAAATATTCCGGCCAACAGCTCCTTTCAATAAGGCCTTCAGGCCGGGTTCTGCCTGTTTAATACCACTTTCATCCCTTGCAACACCTTTCTTTTCTGCGTAGGTTACAAAATCGCTGAATATGTCGTTGGTAATCTGAAATTGTGAAATGAAATTTTTTGCACCCCCATACTGTTTAAGCGTTTTTCGGTGTTTGTCGGCATAATCAAAGGCATATTCATAGATAAGTCCCTTGTTGGCAATTGTGCGGTAGTAATCGGAAATAAATTCCGATTTATACGGGATGTAAATGTCCGGTACAATGCCCCCACCGCCATATACGATTTTTCCCTTCGGCGTTTTGTACCGGATGGTATCAGCAAAATTCATACTGTCGGCCGCTTCAGCGTCTTCGTCGAGCAGGCGTTTAAAAAATTCTGCATAGTATTCGTTGATATCGGCAGAGTATGGTTTTTGGATACAACGCCCGGTAGGCGTGTGATAGCGGGCAACGGTGAGCCGGATTGCTGAACCGTCATCCAACTGAGTTTGTTCCTGAACAAGGCCTTTGCCAAAAGAGCGCCGCCCGATAATTAACCCCCGGTCGTTGTCCTGTATGGCGCCGGCAAGTATTTCGCTTGCGGAAGCTGAAAATTCGTCAATGAGTACCACCAGTTTGTTGGTTTCAAATAACCCATTGTTTTTGGAATAATAATTTTGTCTGGGGCGATGAGCGCCTTCAGTGTAAACAATCATTTTGTTTGCCGGCAAAAATTCGTCCGCGATACTGATAGCCTCGTCGAGGTAACCGCCGCCGTTACCACGCAGGTCGAATATAAGCTGTGTCATTCCCTGTTTTTTCAGGGTTGATAATGCATTATAAACTTCTTCCCCTGTTGATGCTGAAAATTTGCTCAGTTTGATGTACCCTGTTTTGTTATCAACCATGTAAGCTATGTCAACAGAATAGGTCGGGATTACATTTCGTGTGATGGCAACATCAAGGTATTTGTGTTCATCCCTACGGTAAATTCTTATCTTGACAATAGTTCCGCGCGGGCCTTTCAGTTTTTTCATAACGTCCGCATCGGGTATCTTAATGCCGGCCACATTTTTTCCATCAATCTTCACAATACGGTCTCCGGCCATCACTCCCTTTTTTTCCGAAGGGCCTCCGGGAATGGTATTTATTACCACGATCGTATCCCGGATAACGCGGAATTGGATGCCGATACCGTCGAAATTGCCTTTCAACGGATCATTCGCCTCGTTAAAGTCTTCAGCAGGTATATACGCAGAATGTGGATCAAGGCTTTCTAACAGTCCGGTGATAGCTTTTTCCAGCAACGTACTTTTCTTAATGGTGTCGACATAATCATTTTCGATATAGTTTATCACATCGTTAAATTTGTCATATCGGTTGAATTTTAATAATGATTTTCCATTTTGTACGGAAGGAAGTAAAAAATTTCCAACCAGGATACCTGCGATCAGTGTCAAGGCAAAAAAGACAGGCAGGTAGATTTGGGAACGTTTGTTCATAGAAGAGGGTTTTGTAATGATTTTTTAAGGCTTCAAAAATACTTCTTATTTTATTATGGCAGCAAAAGTGGAATTAATGGATTGCATATAAAGGGGATATCAAGTAAAGCAGTTTAATGCAAATTTTTTTTAACGTATTTTGAATTTTTATAATCTGTCATGTTTATACAATAAATCCTTTGACTTATAATCAATCAAGTACTTGACAAAAAGTGGATGGAGGATTATTTTATGTTTAGCAAGCAATATTTTTTTCATTAGTAAGATGTTTTGAAAAACACGCCAGGGTTTATGGTGGATATAGATCAAAATAATTTTGCAATAACAGCTTTTTTTTCGTAAATTTGGTTTGCTGTTAATTAATTTTAAAAAGCAGGAAAGGAAATTATTAAACAAAACAGGCATTCATGCGATTGTTATTAGCGTATGTGTGTTTTTTTATTTGCGTTTATCGTGTTAAATTATGGTTAATAGGTATACGTATACTTAATTAAATGTATTTTTGCAAGTTATTAATAAACAATTAAATCCAAAAAATATAAGTTATGAAAAAAGTTTTATTCTTGCTTATAATGCTAGTGGTTACAGCATTATCAAGTGCACAGACGATTGTCTTTCACGAAAATTTTGATCCGCCCAGCAATGCAGATAGTGTTACTGCAAGCGGTACGGCAAATTTTACTTTGAATACACGATTGTTTACGTCAAGCCCTCAAAGTGATTCGCTTGAAGTACCTATGAATGGATTGTGCTACCTGACTTCTCAGACATTCAGCACCCTGGGTTCTTCAAATGTTACGTTACAATTTTCGCACATTTGCAAAATTGAAATATTCGATACTGCGAAAATCCAGGTGTCAATAGATGGTGGTGCAACCTGGGTTCAATTGACCACACAATACATTAATCCGGGGGATGCTCAGTTTAGCAATCAGTCGTATCGTTTTTCGGCAAACACCTATCCAACCCTATGGATTCCGGGAACACCAACAGCAAAGCCCCAACAAAGCTGGTGGAGAAATGAGATCTTTGATATCTCAGGTATCGCTGCGAACCAGGCAAATGTCAAAGTAAGATTTATATTGATAGATGGTGACGGTGATGGTGCATCCCAAAATATGGGCTGGTATATTGATGACATCAAGGTTCAGGGTGCCATTTCAGAACTTTTCCCGCCCCAAATCACCATGAAGACTCCTATTATTCAAGATACGGTTTTTAATACCGGCCCTTTTAATATTTACGCTTATATCAAAGATGCTTCTGGAATTGATACCGCCTATTTGCAATACCAATTGAATGGAGGGGGAATCCAGTATGTTCCGATGTTATGGGTTTCAGACAGTACATACCTGGGTACGATTCCAAGCTATACCTATAATAACAGAATTGATTATAAGGTTTATGCGGTTGATAATTCATTATCACATAATTCTGCAACCAGCGCCAATTATTGGTTTTTTACAAAAAAAGTACTTTTTATTGCATTGGGGAACGGAACCTCCAGTTCCTATACATATGGCCCGATTTATAGATTATCTGCAACCAGCACAACAGATTTTTCCAGATATTTTTATCTGTTTCCGGCCAGCGAATTAACAGCTGCTGGATTACCAAATGGCGCAAATATTACCAAAGTTGAATGGTATAAAACAGATGTGAACAGCACCGTAGGTAATGCAAGTTTTAAAATTTACATGAAAAATTCTGTTCAGACGGTACTTGCCAGTACGCCATGGACAACACTTATTACGGGCGCTACTCAAGTATATAGTTCCACCACACAGGCCATTCCCGCAGTAGCAGGGTGGCTGCCATTTAGTGTGACTCCATATCCATATACTGGCCAGGGGCTGGAAATAGGCACTGATTGGGATATATCGGCTGTCGCAGGCGACCCAACAACAGGCCCGTTTAATTTCCAGTATACTACTGGCTATCCGGTGTATAATATCAGAGGAACTGGAACAACCGCTCCTGTTACATTGGGAACAACGTCTACTTACAGGCCGAATATCAGAATATTTTACACTATTCAAGGGTTAACCGAAGATGCAGGCGTTCACGAAATACTTACACCTTCTGGAACATTGATGACCGGCACAAATTATCCCGTAACACTGAACATTAAAAACTATGCCGTTGACTCCCTGAAAAAAGTTACCATTGCCTGGGAGCTGGATGGGATTTTACAAACTCCATATAACTGGGCGGGCGTTCTTTTAGAGGATGTTGTTTCTAATACGATAAATATTGGAAATGTTAACATTGGGACCATTGGCAACCACACCATCAGGGCATGGACAGAACTGCCGAACGATAGCATAGATGAGAATTTTGCAAATGACACAGCAATTATTTCATTTTATGCATGCTCCGCAGCTCTATCGGGCACGTATACTGTTGGAGGAGTTGGCGCTGATTTTCTAACTTTGACCGATGTCGTGACCGCATTGAATCATTGTGGCATTGGAAGCCCGGTTGTGTTTAAAATAAATACGGGAACTTATAATGAACAACTTACTTTTAATCAGATCCCCGGCGCTTCCGGTACCAACACTATAACTTTTATGCCGAATACCGGCGCAACGGTTGTTATAACAAGCTCATCTGCAAGTACCATAAAATTAGATGGTACCGATTATGTTATTTTCGATGGCTCAAATAATGGAACTACCACACGTGATATGACAATTTCAAATACCATCACAACAGGATCTGCAGTTATCTGGATGGTAAGTGGCGGTACCTCACAGGGGTGTGTAAACAATGTAATTAAAAACTGTAACATTATTGCCGGAGCCAATACTTCTGGAATTTATGGCATTTTTATGGGGGGCACTACTTTAGGTTCCGTAGGTGCAGACCATGATAATAATTTAATTCAGAACAATAACATCTCAAAAGCTTATGTGGGCATCTGGGCAAAAGGTGTTGATGCTACCGGAGTGATGGATAATTTGCAGATTATTGGAAATACTTTAGGTTCATCAACAGCCAGTGATTATTTGGGGCACGACGGTATCGTTCTTGCCAGCGGGACTTCCTGTACTATTCAGGGAAATACTATTTTCAATATCATTACTGGAAATAGCACGCCTGTTGGGTTAACTCTTTCAACAGGATTTGTTTCAAGTTCTGTCCTAAAAAATAATATTAATAATATTGTATATACCGGAACAGCCGGTTATGGCGGACGAGGGATCTATGTCAATACAGGTAGTGCCACCAGTAATTTGACCGTTGCTAATAACTTTGTTTCTGCCATATTCGGTGATGGGTGGACCAGTTTTTCAGGTTCTTCACCTGTAGGCATTTATGTTGATGGTATTACCGGTGGGTTGAACATATATTATAATTCTGTTTATATGAGTGGGGTTATGACCAGAAATTCAGCAACCATAACCACAGCAATTTTATTTTTTACGACCACAGTTACCGGAATTGATTTGAGGGATAATGTCTTTAAAAATGATATTACCAATACTACTAATACTTCAGCGAAGAACTATGCAATTTATTCAGTCGCGCCAAGTACCGCCTTTACGAATATAAATTATAATGATTATTTTGTTTCAGGAACACAGGGCGTACTTGGTTATCTTGGTGCAGCTCAAGCCACGCTGACTGCCTGGCAGGCTGCTACCCTACAAGATGCCAACTCTGTATCTGTGGATCCGACTTTTACCAGCACAACCGATCTCCACACATTTTTTGCGGGTCTTGATAATCTTGGCACACCAATAACCGGAATCACCGATGATATTGACGGAGAAGCAAGAAATGCTAGTACTCCGGATGTCGGTGCTGATGAATTTACACCGCTGGCTGACGACCTTGGTATTACAAGCGTTATTGCACCGGTAGGAGGTTGCGGGCTGGGAGCTGCCGAAAATGTAACCATTCAACTTAAAAACTTTGGTGGAACAACGATAACCACTGCTGATGTTTATTACGTACTTAACAACGGCACACCCGTTCATGAAGTCTTTACAGGAAGCATAGCACCTAATGCGACCTATAATTATACCTTTACCCAGCAGGTTAATTTGTCTGCCATTGCTAATTATACATTTAAATTTTATGTCGAACTGACGGGTGATGAAAATGCGCTGAATGATACCATCTCAGATTACGGAATTTCCAACGGATGGGATTTTACCGCAGCCAATTATACTATGGGGTTTGAACCTGGGGAAGATATGAGTAACTGGTCGGTAATTAATACAGATGCAAGTTCATACAAATGGGAACTGCCATATTCAAGCAGTACTTATTCACACACCGGTACGTATTCTGCAAGGTTTTATAACAATGCATCCAATACGGGTGAAGACTGGATGTTTTCGAGGTGTTTTTACCTGGAAGCCGGTAAAACGTATTCTATAAGTTTCTGGTACCGGTCGTATAGTGCAACAAGCCCCCAGACGATAACGCTGAAATATGGCAATGCTGCTAGTATCGCAGGCATGACAACCACATTGACAACTCTCACCGCCATTGTTAATACTGTCCATGCGCAATCTGTTTCGCAGTTCACAGTTCCGGCAAGTGGCGTATATTATTTCGGATGGTCAGGTGTTGCGGGCCTTGCAAATTATGCTTATATTGACGATATTAATATAAAAGTGATCCCGGATCAGGAAGCCAATTTACTTTCTATGACTGCTCCAGTCTCCTCATGTGGTTTGTCTGCGTCGGAACCAGTTACAATACAAATAAAAAATAACGGTGCGGATACAATTAACGGTAACCTGACTGCCAGTTATAAAATAAACAGTTCCACCACTGTAACAGAACCTGTCACCGGCACTATTCTGCCCGGGAACACACTGGCATTTACGTTCAGCACACCTGCAAATCTGGCTGTAATTACACACGATTCGATATTTTCATTTAAGGTATGGATAGCCCTAACAGGTGACCCGATGCCAGCAAATGATTCGCTTACTAAGACAATTATCTCTTCGCATGTTCCGGCAGCGCCATCGGTAGTAAATGATACAATTCTTTACGGAGAAACAGCAACATTGCAGGCTTTCTCTCCAGATCCTTTGTATTGGTATGACGCTCCTATAAGCGGAGCTTTACTGGATACAGGTTCAACATTTGTTACACCCAATTTGTTTATAACGACCCCTTATTATGTGGGAGCAAAAACCATGGGCGGAACTACAAGTTGGACATTCGACAGTGATCTCCAGGGATGGACCGTACAAAATCCATGTACATCAACTCAAAATTGGGGGTGGAATGCTGATGGCGGAGACGGGGCCATGTATGCACCTGATCCCACAACTTATTCTTATCAGTTAATAACTTCTCCGACTGTTACAATTAGTGGAACATCCAGCATCAATCTTTCTTTCACTCATCATTATGGTACAGAAAGTTGTTGCGATGAAGGTTATGTTGCCTATAAACTTGATAACGGACCGTGGACTCAATTTACGCCGACTGTAAATGCTTACAACGGATCTCATTCTATTGGAAATGATCCTTTAAATTCATGTGTGACAAGCACTAAAGATAGTTACTATGGTACACAAGCCTCCGCTATCACCAGCTCGGGCGCCATTAATACTTCCGGTGCTTCGGAAATTCAACTGGCTTTTGTCTTTACATCAGATGTTTCAAATGGAGGTGCCGGTTGGTTCATTAATAATGTTGTTTTGGGCGGAGGCCCCGGTGGTTGTGTCAGCCCCCGTGTTCCGGTTACAGCATATGTGCAATTGCCTGCCAATGAAATTTCAGTTACTCAGATTACGGCACCTGAAGATGCTTGTTCCTATGGTACTGAAGTAGTAAAAGCCATTTTCAGAAACTCAGGTACCGATACAATAAATACACCTTTTAGTGCGGGTTACCTGGTTTCGGGAAATCCGGTGCCGGTTATCGAAATGGTCAATACACCAATATTACCTGATGATTCCATTGAGTATACATTTACCACACTAGCCAATATGCCTGTTCTTTCCGGGGATTCAGTTTATTCGGTGAAAGTTTTTGCATCAATAGCAGGAGATCCATACCATGTCAATGATTCATTGTCGAAAGATGTTACCTTGAGTTTCACACCACCAGCGCCCTTAGGAATAGATGATACAGTAGCTTATGGTAGTTCTGCTGTCTTAACTGCTGTTTCGCCATACCACATCAGTTGGTATAATGTGCCGAGTGGAGGAACTGTCATTGATACCGGTGCAACTTATATGACTCCTCTTTTATACAGTAATACTACTTATTATGCCGAGACAAAGTCAGGTATTCAGAGCCAATATGTAGGTCCTTATGATTATTCAATAGGAACCTCAAGCACATATGCCAATACAACGTATTATTTGTATTTTGACGTTTTAGATCTGAATGGCATTACGATTCAAAGCATCGATGTTTTTCCGTCAACAGCTCCGGGAGCACCATTTACTATACAGCTTCTGAATAGCGCAGGCGGCTTGTTGCAAGAATATAGCGGTGTGACTACGGCAGCATCCGGAGCGAGAGAAACAGTCCCGGTTGATTTCACAGTTCCTTATGGAACAGATTTTCGTATCAAGTTCGGGCAAAGCTCAGGATTCTGGAGAAATACAACTGGTGCAAGCTACCCTTATGTGATACCCAATGTAATTTCAATAGATGGTAACAGTTTCTCGGGCTATCCAGAATATTATTATTTCTTTTATAACTGGCAAATCGGTGGCGGAAGTACAGGCTGTGCCAGCTTAAGAACTCCTGTTACAGCACATGTAACGGGGCAACCCAATGTTGATGCAGGATTGGTCACATTTACAGAACCTGATACCCTCATCTCATTAGGATACCATGATGTGAAAGTCATTTTGAAAAACTATGGCCTGGATACCTTACATTCTGTCACAATTAATTATTCGGTGAACGGAATAGTCCAGACACCATTTAACTGGACCGGCGCTCTTCCGACCAACACAACCGATACTGTAACTATTGCCAATCATAATTTTTTGTTTACCCCATATCCAGCCCTGAACGATTTTGTTGCCTGGACGGAAAACCCGAATTCAGTAGCAGATCCGACTACGGCAAACGATACCATCAGTACCGTGATCGATGCACATGATCCGTTAAACGGAGTATATTATATTCTTACCGCAACCCCTGACTTCAGTAGTTTTTCAGAGGCTGTTACCGTGCTGAATGCGTGGGGCATCAGTGGGCCTGTCACTATGGTCGCGGATGCGGGTACATACAATGAGCAAATATCTCTAACAGCAATACCGGGAGCTTCAGATACAAACACGGTAACCTTCCGCTCTATAAACAATATCAATACGGAAGTGTCGCTTGAATATGCCGCCACAGGTACTGCCGATAACTACGTTGTTCAACTTGATGGGGCCGATCATATCCGGTTTATGAATATGACCATTAAGTCAACCTCAACAACTACTTATGGACGAGTTGTAGAACTTAAAAATGCGGCATCAAATAATGTTTTCGAAGGGAATATCCTTGAAAGTATTGAGGCAACTGCAAGCACGGCCTCGCCTGTTTATTGTAATACCGTTGATTGCGATTTCAATACCTTTATCGGGAATGACTTGTTGAATGGTTATTACGGAGCCTATTTTTACGGAACATCCGCAAACAGGTATCAGGGACTGCAATTCATAAATAATAATGTTACCAATTACTATTATTATGGATTGTACACTTATTATACTGATTCTGTGCAGGTCATCGGAAATAAGCTGACCACCAGCTCTGTTTCCGGAACTAACTATTCGGTTTATGCTTATTATCCGGATAATAATGCCCGTTTCGAAAAGAATAAGATCGAGTACAACGGAACAGGATCTTTCTACGGTATTTATTTATATAATGGTAATGCTTCTGCAACGATACCAAACTGGGTGGTAAATAATTTTGTCAGCAATACGGGAAGTTCCGGTACCGCCTATGGCATTTATTTAAGCGGAAATAATTATGTTAATGTCTATTATAATTCTACGAATATTACAGCTGGAAGTACCACATCAAGAGGCTTATACCAGACCGGTGGAACAAGCAATGTAAATATTATGAACAATAATTTTGCAAATACGGCCGGTGGTTATTCTTTTTATGTAAGCACACCTGCTGCTGTAAATGTCTGTGATTATAATAATCTTTATACCACGGGTGCAGTGCTTGCATACTGGGGAGCAGATCGCGCAACACTTGCATTATTGCAGGCGGCGAGCGGAAAAGATGTGCACTCAAAAACATTAGTGCCGTTATATTTATCTGTTTCCGATCTTCATACGTATCAGTTTGGACTTTATGCAAGCGCTTATCCTGTTGCAGGAATTACAACGGATATCGATGGCGATACAAGAGATGCCATTGCTCCATGTATTGGCGCTGATGAATTCAAACTCCCCAAACTGGATGCCGGTGTCAGCCTTATCAACACTCCGTCAAATCCTGCTGTTGGAGGATTGCAACCCGTTAAAGTGACCATCCAGAATTTTGGTATGGACACCATTCACAATGTTGCCATTACCTACGAATTAGATGGTGTGGTTGCAGGTACTTATAACTGGGCAGGAACCTTATTGTCAAATGACACCATTATGAATGTGAATATTGGTGATGTCACACTTGTGGCAGGCAATTCGATAATCCGTGCCTGGACTTCCATGCCGAACTTTACGATGGACACTAATAATTATAATGATACCGCATCGACAAGTGTCATCGTTTGCGGTGGCCCGTTGGCAGGTACATACACCATCGGTGGTGCCAGCCCGGATTATTACACATTTAATGATGCCGTAACAGCCATGAATTATTGTGGTATTGGCGGACCTGTGGTATTTAATGTGGCCAACGGAACCTATACCGAACGCCTCAATATCGGTTTAATCACAGGCATGTCTGCTACAAACACAGTAACGTTCCAGTCGGCCACCGGCGTCAATACGGATGTGATATTGCAGGCTGCAGGTACCGGTACAACTAATAACTATGTGGTTCAGCTGAATGGGGCTATTTATACCAGCTTCAAAAATATGACCATTAAATCCATCACCACTTCAACTTATGGAAGAGTGGTTGCCCTTATAAATAATTCAGATCACAATACTTTTGAAGGAAATATAATTCAAAGTATTACGACTACTAATTCAAGTGCAGCCGCTATTTATTCTACCGGTGGTAATATGGATTACAATAAATTTGTCGGCAATGAAATAAGCGGTGGTTACTATGGTGTTTATTGGTATGCCACATCTTCAGCGCTGAATAAAACCACGGAATTTAGAAATAACAGTATTACCGGTTGGTACTATTATGGGATGTACCTGTATTATAATGATTCCATACTCGTTGACGGAAATACGATACAGAATGGTTCTAACAGTTCTACCGGATATGCGGTTTACTCCTATTATGGAGATAATGGCTGCCGTTATGAAAAGAACCATATTCATGCTACCAATACAGGCACGTTCTATGGACTTGGTATTTTATCAAACGATGGAACAACCTCAGAGCCAACCATCATTGCGAACAATATGATCAGCGAAGTTAATGGTACGGGGACGGCTTATGGCATTTATTTGTCTTCAAGCAACTACGCAAACGTATATTATAATTCTGTTAACATCAAAGGTGGCTCATCAACCGCAGGCAGATCGCTGTATGTTACCGGTGGTGGAAATATCAGATTGCTGAATAACAACCTGGTAAACTCAGGACTTGGTTATGCTTATTATAATGCAACGTCGGCCGCTATTGTTCAATCTGATTATAATAACATTTACTCAACCTCTGCAAGCGTATATGCTTATTGGGGAGCTGCCAGGATCAACCTTGATTCATTACAGGTGGCCAGCGGCCTGGATTCGAACTCTATTTCAACCGATCCGGTTTTTGTTTCTGTTTCTGATTTGCATTTATTTTCAGTAGGGCTTGATGGTAATGCTACTCCTATTGCTGAAATAACTACAGATATTGATGGAGATATCAGAAATGCATTAACACCCGATATTGGTGCTGATGAATATGATGTATTACCCAGGAATATTTCAGTAGTTGCTTTTGTACGTCCTGCTGCGCCATTTGGGCCTGTCGGTAGTAATAAAATTGTAGAGGTTCAGATCCGTAATTTAGGTTCCGATACCGTAACTACATTTGGCATCACGTATAAATATGGTACGGGAATACCTGTGGCGCAAACATGGAACGGTACATTACTTCCTAATGAAGTAATAAACCACACATTTGCGGTACAATTTACCACGCTGGATGGGTTACATAGCCTATGCGCCTATACAGCGCTTGCCGGTGACGGTGATCTTTCAAATGACACCCTGTGTATGGATTTTACAGGTGTTCCGGTAATAAGTGTTCCTTACACGGATAACTTTGAAGGACCGGTTACCTGGTTTGGTTCAGGGACAAATAATTTGTGGGAATGGGGTATTCCGGCAGCAACATTAATTGATTCTGCATACAGCCCTGTTCATGCCTGGGTGACTAACCTTGATGGCAACTATGTTAACAGTTCAACAGAGTACCTGTATTCGCCTTATTTTATGTTTAACGGTACCGACAGCGCATACCTCGAATTCTGGCATTGGTATAATACCGAATCCAATTATGATGGATGCCGCATTGAATATTCCATAAATGGAGGAACCTGGACCATATTAGGAACACAGGCAGATCCCAATGCCGTGAACTGGTATAATGCATCAATATCAAGCATCCCCTGCTGGTCTGGAAACTCAAATGGTTATATCCATTCAAAATTCCGTCTGACATCAATTCCAGCCATTGTTAATGCAATTGCACCGGTACAGTTCAGGTTTAAGTTCTTCTCCGATGTTTCAAATGTGTATGAAGGATGGGCTGTTGATAATTTTGAAATTTCGGTGCCTCCAATACCGTATGATGCCGGTGTAACAGCAATTTTACAACCCAATGCAGCCACGCAAACCGGTAGCCCGGTAACGGTACAGGTTACGATTAAAAATTACGGGACAAGCCCATTGGTCTCCATTCCTGTAAGGTATGTCGTAAACGGTGGCGCCGTAACTGCAGAAACCTGGTCCGGGACTTTGGCGCCGAATGCCACCACCAATTATACTTTTACGGCACCTTTTACTTCGCCCGGATCGACCTATGAACTTTGTGCGTTCACAAGATTGACTTACGATAACTATACGTTTAATGATTCTACCTGTGCTTCCTTTGGAACAACACCGGCACCGCATGATGTGGGAATCACTGCAATACTTTCTCCGGGACCGGTCACCACATACGGACAAGCGGATACGGTAAAAGTTCGAATTAAAAACTATGGTTTATCACCTGAAACATCCATACCATTGGTGTTTACCCGAAATTTTGTTCAGATTGGTGCAGGTATATGGACCGGAACCCTCAACGGTGGCGATTCTGTTGACTATACCTTCACAACCCTGAGTATTTCACCGATAGGCAATTACTCCCTGTGCTCCAAAACAACCATGACAGGAGATGCAAACTCAGCAAATGATGAAACCTGTATCTATGCAACCGGCCAGGTTGGTATTGAAACGTATGATTATGCAGGATTTGAACTTTATCAAAATGCTCCTAACCCTGCCGGTGACCAGACACGTATTGTATTTTATGTGCCGGAAGGAGATAACGTACATTTTGAACTCTATGATTTGTTGGGTAAGGCTATCAGATCGGAAGATATTGATGCGGTAAGAGGCGAAAACCAAATTGACCTGAATGCATCAATAATGCCTGACGGTATTTATTTCTACTCGGTGGCCTATAAAGGTCAAAAACTAACCAAACGCATGGTTGTTGCAAAATAACATGCAGGTTCCTTTTAATAAGAAAAGGCGGCCATCGGCCGCCTTTTCTTGTTTTTATGGGAATTCGTCAACAAGAATTTATTAAATTATAAAAATTCTGAGAAGGTGGAAAAATAGTATATTACAACTCCATGCTTTAGTGGAAGTGAAAATATACAGTATTTGCTTTTTATTCAAAATTTCATTACCTTTGATATACACTGGGTCTGACCTCCTGCATCCTGTCTTGATTTGACAGATAAAAAAGCGAGTTATTAAAAGTTAAAAAATGGACCATCAATCATCTGCAAACCATGAGCATATAAATCACCAACATTCAGTGCACGAACTTGGGCACGAACACCCGCAACATAAGCATCAGGAACATCAGGCCCGTGACCAGCATGCGAAACAAATGCAGAATGGACATGATAAACATGCGGGTCATAACGTTGCTGATTTTTGGAAGCGGTTTATCATTTGTTCAGTTGCCACGGTTCCGGTGCTTGCCCTGTCTCACATGATACAGCAGTTTCTGGGATTTAAATTTTCTTTTGCTGGCGACACATATGTTTTGGCTGTTCTTTCGACCTTCATTTTTATTTATGGTGGTTTCCCATTTTTAAAAGGCTTGTATGACGAAGTTAAGGACAAAGCCATTGGCATGATGACACTGATTGGTGTTGCCATTACCGTTTCCTGGGCTTACAGTGTATGCATTACTTTCGGCATGCGGGGAATGGACTTTTATTGGGAAATGGCCACATTGATAGACATCATGCTTGTTGGACATTACCTTGAAATGAAGTCGGTCAAGGGCGCTTCCCGCTCATTGGAATTACTTGTAAAGATGATGCCTTCAACGGCACATCTTGATGTGGATGGAAATTTAATTGATGTATCTGTTAGCCAACTAAAAATTGGAGATATTATTATGGTAAAACCGGGAGAAAAAGTTCCGGTTGACGGGTTGGTGACAGAAGGCGAAAGTTACGTGGATGAGAGCCTGCTCACAGGAGAAAGCAGGCCGGTGAAAAAAGAAGTAAATGACAACATCATAGGAGGGGCTTTAAATGGCAACGGATCATTAATAATTCAAGTGGGAAGTACAGGGAAAGACAGCTATCTGAGCAAAGTGGTGAAACTGGTTGAAGATGCCCAAAAGATAAAATCCAAAACACAAAATTTTGCAGACCGTGCTGCAAAGGTTTTGACATTTGTTGCTTTAGGTGGCGGTTTAATAACGCTTATTGTATGGCTATTGTTGGATTTTCCCTTTGTATTTGCACTTGAACGGATGGTAACAGTGATGGTCATTTCATGCCCTCATGCGCTGGGGTTGGCTGTCCCGCTGGTGGTTGCCATTTCAACGTCTGTTTCGGCGCAAAAAGGAATACTCATTCGTAACAGGACAGCCTTTGAAAATGCCCGTCTGATCACGACCATCATTTTCGATAAGACAGGAACCCTTACCCAAGGTTCACATGAATTGCAGAAAATTTTTGTGCTGAATAATGAATACAGTGAACATGAATTGCTCCGGCTGGCCTCAGGCCTGGAACAGCATTCAGAACATTATATAGCTTCAGGATTATTAAGAAAAGTAAAAGAATTGAATTTAGAAATTCCCAAATCCGGGAATTTCAGATACCTGCCAGGAAAAGGGGTGGAAGGTGTGGTGGAGGGAAAGCGCTTGAGAATAGTGGGGCCAGCATATCTCAGTGAACAGAAGATTCCCATTCCCCCCAATAAAGAAGATTATGCAGGAACCGTCGTATATATATTAATAGATACTGAAGTAACAGGTTATTTTATATTTTGGGACCAGATACGAAAAAGTTCCTTTCAAGCAATTCTACTCCTGAAAAAAGCCGGAATAAAAAACCTGCTTCTTACCGGCGACAATGAAAAAGTGGCAAAAAATGTAAGTGATGAATTGAAAATGGATGGATTTTTTGCTAATGTATTGCCGCATGATAAAGCAGAAAAAGTAAAAGAACTTCAGGAAAAGGGAGAATATGTTGCCATGACTGGTGATGGTGTAAATGATGCGCCTGCCCTTGCTCAAGCGGATGTTGGTATTGCTGTAGGTTCTGGTACAGATGTGGCGGCAGAAACCGCAGATATTATTTTGGTCAACTCCGACCCCAAAGACATTGCCACCCTGATTTTATTTGGTAAAGCCACCTATAATAAAATGATACAAAACCTTTGGTGGGCTGCAGGCTACAACATTTTTGCAATCCCATTGGCAGCAGGGGTATTATATACATGGGATATTATGCTGAGCCCGGCTATCGGAGCTGTATTAATGAGTTTAAGTACCATTATAGTGGCTCTAAATGCACAATTATTAAAAAGGCGGTTGATTTGAGGTATCATAATTTTCAAACACCTGCCGGAAAGAAGCATTATGAAACTACTTCCGGAAAGCGATACCTGAAAAAAGTTCTTCCAGCTTTTACATCATAAAATTTATTTACTTTTGTAAAAAATATTCTGGCCCCGTACCTGCCCGACGGTCCGCCAACCGGCGGATCAGGCGGGGTTCAACGGATACCCGCCCGAACGACTGAATCGTTCAGTCGGGCGGGGAACGGAAGTTTCCATATTTGATGCCTAATGTTTTATACATACGTAATATATAGCCGAAAATATAACCGTTATTACAAGGGACATTGCCATGATATAAATACCCGCCTTAAAGAGCATAATGCGGGGGAAACACAATCCACCAAACCATTTATTCCATGGGTGGTCATTTATTATGAAACTTTTGCAACCCTTGAAGATTCAATAAAAAGAGAAAAATATTTTAAAACTGCCTCCGGTAGGCGTTTCCTGAAAAAAGTTCTTCCAGCTTATACATCATAAAATTTATTTACTTTTGTAAAAAATATTCTGGCCCCGTAGTTCAACGGATAGAACGGAAGTTTCCTAAACTTTAAATACAGGTTCGATTCCTGTCGGGGCTACATCCAACACTCAAAAGCCTTGTAAAATCAGGGCTTTTGTTTTTTTGAGTAACGAAAATATAAAAATTTTTTATGAAAATTGGTTATGTACAAACGGATCCGTTATTTGGAGCGAAAGAGCAAAATTTTGATGAAGTTCGTAAGCTGCTAAATGGGGTAAACGCTGACCTACTGGTGTTGCCCGAATTATTCGCAACAGGATATACCTTCACATCTTTGAGTGAAGTGGAGGATATGGCTGAAACCGATCATGGCATGACAGCAGATTTTTTGAAAGAACTGTCAAAATCCACAGGCGCGGCAATTGTGGCAGGGTTTATTGAACTTGAAGCCGGTAAAATATACAACTCATCACTCATTGTTTCCGGAAATGAAATTCTTGATACCTACAGAAAAATCCACCTCTTCAACAAGGAAAAGCTTTGGTTTTCTCCCGGTGACAAAAAACTGAAGGTATATGAAATCAATGGCGTGAAAATCGGCGTCATGATTTGTTTCGACTGGATCTTCCCGGAAGTCAGCCGAACGCTGGCATTAAAGGGTATGCAAGTATTGGCCCACCCGTCAAATCTGGTTCTCCCATATTGTCAGGCTGCCATGATAACACGCTGCATTGAAAACAGAATATTTGCCGTGACGGCAAACAGGATCGGCCGTGAGAAAAGAGGCGAAGATGATTTTACATTCACCGGCTCAAGCCAGATCACCGGCGTTGACGGCGTTGTGCTTGATGCGGCACCGGCAACCAAGCCTCATGTTGCCGTAGTTGAAATTGATGAAAAACTTTCCGATCGCAAAATGATAAACTGCTATAATGATGTTATTCTGGACCGTCAGTCAAACTTTTATGAAGTCTGAAAAGACAGTTCCCGGATTATGAAAAATGCTTAAAAACATCAGATTGTATTTTCATATTGATGAAAAATATATTATATTTACAGAAAAAAAATGAAAATTCAAAATTTATTCAAAACCCTATTAATCATTTTTGTTATGATGTTGATATGTAATGCATGTTCGACCATCCCGGATGGCGCCAAAGCGGTCAAACCCTTTAAGGTAGAGAAATACCTGGGTAAATGGTACGAAATCGCCCGACTTGATTTCAAGTATGAACGCGGCTTAAACAACACTACGGCCGAGTATTCATTCAGGGATGATGGCAAGATCAAAGTGGATAACAAAGGATTTAATACGGAAACAAACGAATGGAAACAGGCGATCGGCAAAGCAAAATTTGCCGGCGATAAGGATGTGGCCATGCTGAAAGTGTCGTTTTTCGGGCCTTTTTATTCCGGTTATAACGTGATTGCATTGGATGAGGATTATAAGTATGCCCTTGTCGCCGGAAAAAATTTAAAATACCTGTGGATACTTTCGCGTGAGACTACCATACCAGATGATGTTAAACAGCATTACCTGAAAACAGCGGAAAGTATCGGCTATAAGACTTCTGACCTGATATGGGTGGTACACGATAAAAACTAAGAATTACCAGGGTTTTGAGATCGTACGGCGCTTTACAACTGCAAAGCGTATCGCATAAAGATTTGTGAACTTCAAATTATCAATTCTATGATAACTTTAACTTCAGTCTTTCCGGATCAAAACAACATTCCGGAAAAATTCAGGCTTTCAGGCCCGGTGGAGCAGTCGGAATACCTTATAAATGGCGAAATACGCGAATGGAAAGGAGATTTTCAGGATGTGTATTCACCGGTATACCTTGAAAATGAATATCCGAAACCTCATTACATCGGCAGATACCCGCTTATGGATAAAGATGAATCCCTGAAAGCCCTTGATGCGGCTGTAAAAGCCTATGACTACGGCAGAGGGGAATGGCCGTCGATGACGGTCGAACAACGAATTGGTTGCATTAAGGATTTTATTCTTTTGATGGAAGAACAAAGAAATGAAATTGTCAAACTCCTGATGTGGGAAATAGGCAAAAACCTTAAAGATTCGGAAAAGGAGTTTGACCGGACCGTTGATTACATTTTGGATACTATTGAATCATTAAAAAACCTGGACCGGGATTCATCGCGGTTTAAGATTGATCAGAATATCATAGGCCAGATCCGGAGAGCGCCCTTTGGTGTGGTGTTGTGTATGGGGCCGTTTAACTATCCGTTGAATGAAACGTTCACTACCCTGATACCCGCGCTTATCATGGGAAATACGATTATCTTCAAACCGCCTAAATTGGGTGTTTTATTGCATAAGCCGTTGTTGAGGGCCTTCAAAGAAGCATTTCCCAAAGGAGTGGTCAACACCGTTTACGGAGAAGGGCAGACCGTGATAGCGCCGCTTATGGAATCCGGAAAAATCGATGTGTTGGCTTTTATCGGTTCGAGCAAGGTTGCAGACATTTTAAAAAAACAACACCCCAAGCCTCACCGTTTAAAATGTGTGCTGGGCCTGGAAGCAAAAAACCCGGCTATCATCCTGCACGATGCAGATATTGACGCAGCCGTCAGTGAATGCATCACAGGCGCCTTATCCTTTAACGGGCAGCGGTGTACCGCCTTGAAAATAATTTTTGTCCACGAAGAGATTATCGGGCCGTTTCTTGAAAAATTCTCCGCGGAGGTTGAAAAACTTAAGGTGGGGATGCCCTGGGAAGAAGGCGTGAATATTACACCTTTGCCCGAACCAAACAAGTCAGAATACCTGGCAGATCTGATAAAGGATGCTGTGAGCCATGGCGCAAAAGTTATCAACCCGGGCGGAGGGATTTTCAACAAATCCTGCTTCTTCCCTGCAATTTTATTTCAGGTAAATGATAAAATGAGGATTTACAGGGAAGAACAGTTTGGCCCGGTGATCCCCGTTGTATGTTATAAGGATATTAAAGAACCGCTGGATTATATTATTAACTCAAATTATGGCCAGCAGGCAAGTATTTTTGGAAACGACGCGGATCAGATAGCTGAATTAATCGATACGCTGGTCAACCAGGTTTCCAGGATAAATTTGAATTCTCAATGCCAGCGCGGGCCTGACAGTTTCCCGTTTACCGGGAGAAAAGATTCAGCCGAAGGCACATTATCAGTTTCCGATGCGTTACGGGTTTTTTCCATCCGCGCCTTGTTCGCGGCAAAAGAAAACGAAGTGAACAAGAGGATTGTCAGGGAAATTATTAAGGACGACAAATCAAATTTTCTGACTACAGATTTTATTTTATAACAAATCAGTTGGAATGAATTGATTTTTTAGTTTCTGAGATTTTTTTTCATGTGGATTTTGGGTTTATTTTATACTTTTGAGGTGCAAATTGCTTTCAGATCAATTCATGGCGTTTTTCGTTAACAAGTTGCATGTGGAACATTAATATCTTATTTCACCGCGATGTCAATCAAAGTACAGAATATTACAAAGAAATACGGCAAACAAAAAGCCCTTGACAGGGTTTCTTTAGAAATTAAAAGTGGCGAGATCGTCGGGCTGTTAGGTCCGAATGGTGCCGGTAAATCAACCCTGATGAAAATTCTTACAGGATTCATTCCTCCGACCTCCGGAGATGCTTTCGTATGTGGGTTTGATGTCCGGGAACAATCACTGGAAGTCCGTAAGAAAGTGGGGTATCTTGCAGAACAGAACCCATTGTATGACGAAATGTATGTGAGGGAGTTTCTGATGTTCATTGCAGGGCTTCATAAACTCGGCAAAGATAAAAATAGCAGGGTGGACCAGATGGTTGAAATTACCGGGCTTGAAGCCGAATACAATAAAAAAATAAGTGCGCTGTCAAAAGGATACAGGCAGCGTGTGGGGCTGGCTCAGGCACTCATGCATAATCCCGAAGTGCTGATTCTTGATGAACCAACCTCCGGGCTTGACCCGAACCAGATCCTTGAGATCCGCAACCTGATAAAGAAGATTGGGAAAGAAAAAACCGTGATGCTTTCCACGCACATCATGCAGGAGGTGGAAGCCGTGTGTGACCGTTCCATTATTATTAACAAGGGAAACATCATTGCCGACGACCTCACTGCCAACATGCACCACTTGCTAAAGAAACGGAATACCATCACCGTTGAGTTTAACACCAATGTCGACAACGATTACCTGAAAAAGATCCCGGGTGTGCTGAAAGTAATCCCGAAAAGGGGTAACGTCTGGGAAATCGAATCCGATGAAAATGTCGATGTCAGAAGCGAAATTTTTAAGTTTGCCGTGAAAAGTAACCTTGAAGTACTTTCCATGCACAAAGAAACCCTGAGCATGGAAGACGTATTTCATCAGCTTACCAAAGGATAAAAAATTATTTGTTTTTCAATAAATAATTGTATTTTTGCATCTTCAAATGTGGAAAGATTTGGATTGCTTGCAACCACGGAAAAAAATGCTAAAACAAAAGTTTTCCCGCTTATACAATCCTAAACTTTTCTGAACTGAATTATTAACTTAAACAAAATTGTTATGGGATATTTATTTACATCCGAGTCCGTATCAGAAGGACATCCGGATAAAGTTGCCGATCAGATTTCAGACGCCTTACTTGATGAATTTCTCCGTTTTGACCCCGAGTCGAAAGTTGCTTGCGAAACTCTTGTAACCACCGGGCTTGCCGTGTGCAGTGGCGAAGTTAAAACTTCCGGATATGTCGATATCCAGAAAATTGTCCGCGGTGTCATTAAGCAGATCGGTTATACCAAAGCTGCTTACAACTTCGACGCCACCTCCTGCGGAGTAATTTCAACGATTCATGACCAATCGGCAGATATCAACCAGGGCGTCGTGCGCCAGAAAAAAGAAGATCAGGGAGCGGGCGACCAGGGAATGATGTTCGGTTATGCCTGCAAAGACATGGACAACTTTATGCCTATGCCTATTGAACTGGCGCATATCATGCTTCAGGAACTTGCTGCCATCCGCCGCGAAGGCAAAAAAATGAAATACCTGCGCCCGGATTCAAAATCACAGGTAACCATCGAATACGATGACGACGGAAAACCTGTAAGAATCGATACTATTGTTATCTCAACCCAGCATGACGATTTTATCTTGCCAAAAAGCGCCAGCGAAAAAGATGTAAAAATTGCAGAAAAAGCAATGCAAGACCAGATCATAAGTGATATCAGGACAACTCTTGTCCCCCGCGTGGTAAAAACGTTACCTGAACGCGTAAAGAAGTTGTTTCAAAACGACTATAAGCTCTATGTGAATCCCACAGGAAAATTTATTATTGGAGGTCCTCATGGCGATACCGGGCTTACCGGTCGAAAAATAATTGTTGATACTTACGGCGGTAAAGGAGCTCATGGCGGCGGTGCATTTTCCGGAAAAGATTCTTCCAAAGTTGACCGCTCAGCAGCCTATGCAGCACGGCATATTGCCAAGAACCTTGTGGCTGCGGGAGTTGCTGATGAAGTGCTCGTTCAGGTAGCCTATGCTATTGGCGTGGCAAAACCGGTGGGCGTTTACGTCAATACTTACGGTACGGCAAAAGTTACTGATGCAAAAGGTAAAATTCTTAAAGACGGGGAGATTGCAAAAAAGATTGAAAAGATTTTTGATTTACGCCCTTATGCCATTGTGGAGCGTTTTAGCCTGAAAAACCCAATTTTCCAAAGAACTACCACCTACGGGCATTTTGGAAGATCAAACTACTTCGAAGAAGTTGAGGTATATTACAAGGACAATACTACCGTATCCAAAAAAGTAAACGGAGTAGTCAAAAACTTCAAAAAAGTAGAATTTTTTGCCTGGGAAAAACTTGATTACGTTGACAAAATCAAAAAAGAATTTAAGCTGAAATAATACAGGCTATGTTACATAAAAAAAGCGCCACGATTTCCGCGGCGCTTTTTTATTGGTTTAAAAATTCGATGATTTATCTATGGACAACAACAAGTTTTTTCGTGTAATAGACTTTATTATTGAAGAAAAAAGAATAAAAATATATTCCTTCCGACATATCATAAGTGTCGATACGGGCCTTTCCGTCTTTTCCGTCCACAGAGATTCTCTTTACTTCGTTTCCAACCATATCGGTAACAATGATCTTGGCATTGTTGTCATTTTCGGATAATTTGTAATTGATAAAGGCAGCTTTATCAGAAGGATTGGGGAATGCAGGTGAAATGCTTAAATAATCAGCAGATTCATTTACGCCGACAGCAGTGGCAACAAATTTTGCAAACAAGCAAACCGTATCACTCACATTATTCATATCGAAAAACTTATATTTTATTATTGAAATCCCTTCAAAACCATGAGGGCTATAATCCCCGGAGAATTCAGAGGTGGTATCTCCTGCAGGAATAATTGTGGGATCCGGAGTCTGGGATGTCGTTTCCGGCCAGCACTGGCCACCCCAGCAAATAGAATTGGTGGAGCCGGGAACAATGCTTATTTCAGTCCTGCGGCATTTAACCGAAATCTCGGTGGCAGAATTATTCGTAACGTCAACGAAACACTGTAAAACATTTGTTGCGGCGCCGTTAACAGTGATGGTGTCACCATTTAAAACTGCTGCAGAATTTTTTGATAAGGTTAAACTTTGAGCAGATACGCTAAAGCCAATTGAAATTAAAATGAGCAGGAACAGTATTGTTTTTTTCATAATGGTTGTTTTATGTTATCTTTAAATTTATATGTTTTAACGTGAAAAAGTGAGCGTTTATTCTCCTTTCACAAAAATAATACAAAAAAAACCATAATGCAATATTTAACAATAAAATAACCAAATATAAATTAAAAGTAGCCCTGTTTTTGTTTATTAATGGTAAATTTGCTTTTTATAAAAAACCAACCTTATGAAACCGACCCTTTGCTTCTCACTGTTATTTTTATGTTGCATGGCAACTATTTTTGGACAAAACGAACCGGTTCCAAATCCTATAGGATTAAAAAAATTGCCGGCTGTTGAATTAAAAACCCTGGATAATAAAACATTCAACACCAAAGATATTTCAAACGACGGAAAACCCATTATTATAAGTTTCTGGGCTACCTGGTGCAAGCCTTGTGTGAATGAACTTACGACTATTTCGGACGTTTATGATGACTGGAAAGAAGAAACCGGAGTAAAGCTGATTGCGATTTCTATTGATGATTCAAAAACATCTGGGAATGTAAGCCCGCTGGTTAACGGTAAAAGCTGGGATTACGAAGTATATCTTGATATAAACAGCGATTTCAGGCGTGCCATGAATGTGAACCTGGTCCCACACACGTTTGTCATCAACGGAAATAATGAAATAGTCTGGCAGCATACTTCTTTTTCACAGGGAAGTGAACTCCAGCTGATTGATATTGTGCGAAAAGTGGCTAAAGGCCAAACCCTGCCTGCCGAATAAGTATTTAAAATGAGGATTTATTAAAGAAAGTATTTATGAACCATAAACATACTTTTTTCTTTGCTATTATTATATGCTTTATTTTTTCAATCGGACAGGGCCACGCCCAGGGGTTGGAAAAACTTTTAAGAAACAGCCAGGTCAGCGGTAACTTTCAGTTCGACGGGATGTATTATAATAAAGATTCGCTGATTGGCGCTCCGGATGTGCCTCAGAAAGTCCTGATGAACGCTTTTGCAAACATCAATTATACCAATGGACCGTTTTCAGCAGGATTCCGTTTTGAAAATTACCTGTATGCCCTGCAGGGTTTTGACCCAAGGTATAAAGGAATAGGCATTCCATACCGGTATGCCTCATTTGAAAAAGACAAATTTACCATTACCATCGGTAATTCATACGATCAGTTTGGCTCAGGGCTTGTCTACCGTGCCTGGCAGGACGCCAGCCTGGGCTATGACAATTCACTTGATGGCATCAATATCAAGGTGAATCCCTGGAAAGGCATCACCCTGAAAGGTGTTTGGGGGCAGCAGCGTTTTTACTTTGATAAGGGGCCGGGTATCGTGAGAGGAGGCGATGCAGAATTTGTGATCAACGACATGTTCAAAAAGCTTAACGATAAACCGCTACGGGTTAGTATTGGCGGAAGTTTTGTAAGCAAATACCAGGATGCCGACGACCCTGTGTTTAACCTTCCGAAAAATGTGGCTGCCTATGGCGGACGAGGATCCATAAGCTATAAGGGCTTTATGATCAACGGGGAGTATGCACACAAGATCAACGACCCATCAACGGTCAACAACCGTATTTATAAATCAGGAAACGCAACCCTGCTTCAGCTTACCTATGCACAAAAAGGACTGGGATTGTACCTTGCCGCTATCCGCACGGATAATATGAGTTTTAAATCAGACCGTGATGCCGAAGGCAACGACCTGAACATAAATTATATTCCTTCCCTGGCCAAGCAAACCACTTACAGCCTGCCCTCCATTTATACTTACGGCACACAACCCAACGGTGAGTTTGGCATGCAGGCACAAGGCATTTACACCTTTAAAAAGAAATCGGTTTTAGGCGGTAAATACGGAACGAATATTTCCTTAACGTATTCACGGTACAATGCCATAAATAAAAAGCAGGTGGATGATGATACGCCCATTGATTCAACCGGAACGCTGGGTTACAAATCCGATTATTTTAAAATAGGCAAAGAAGCCTATTACGAGAATTTTAATTTTGAGTTTTCAAAGAAATTTAATAAGACCTTTAAACTAATTGTGGATTATTTCTATATCATGTACAATGCTAAAGTCATTGAAGGACATGAGCAGCCGAATATTCATTCCCATACCGTTGTGGTTGACATGACATTTAACATCAACGAAAAACATTCGTTACGTACTGAGCTTCAGCATATGTATGCCAAACAGGGAGAAGGCTCGTGGGCGTATGCGATGGTGGAATATACCATTGCGCCAAAATGGTTTTTTTCGGTGTCTGATATGTACAATTACGGGAACAGCATTTCCGAGAAGCGCTTGCATTATTACAGCGTGGCCACAGCTTTTGCTATTGGCTCGACACGTATTTCGCTGAACTACGGCAGGCAACGGGCCGGTATTTTCTGTGTGGGTGGTGTTTGCCGGTATGTGCCCGCCGCCAACGGTTTGACATTATCTATTTCCAGCAGTTTTTAATTTTATTTGAAATGAAAAAATACTTTATAATTATAAGCTTGTTAGTGATATCGGGAATAACTGTGTTCTTTTCCTGCGACAAAATCGAACCTCCTTACATGAATGTTACGGATGTTTCAGATTGTCCGGTACCCGATTTTCCGGATGTTACCACACCTGAAAAAACAATACTAATAGAAGAATTCACCGGGCACCTGTGCGTATATTGCCCGACAGGTACCGATTATGTCCATCAGATAAAAAACCAGTCTTACGGTAACCGGGTAATTGTGCTGGCCATTCATGCAAGCGGCTTGTCGGACCCGGAACCCGGAAACTACAGCCTGGACCTGCGCCTGATACCTCACGGTGAAGAACTTTATTCATATTTTGCCATTCCTGCCGAGCCCCGCGCCGGGTTCAACCGTGAAAAGATCGACGGTACCAATAATTTTTATGGAACACCTTCTACCTGGCAGGCTAAGGCAGAACAAGTGCTTGCCCAGGCCCCGGTGATGACCCTGCAGATCATTAACAATTACGATTCTGCGACCCGTAAATTGTGCGCTCATATTAAGACAAAATTTCTTGCCCCAAACACCCAAAACCTTAAAATTGCCTTATTCCTCTCGGAAGACAGCATTGTCGGTTATCAGAAGAATAACAACAACGCCGTTGGTACCATGCCCGACATTGTTGATTATGTTTTTATGGATGTGATGCGGGATGATTTCACCGGCACCTTCGGCGAGGTTTTAACATCCGGAAGTGTTGCTCAGGATTCGGCAGTTATCCGGACTTACAAAAAGATCCTGGACCCCGGCTTTAATGCAAAGCATTGCAAAGTCGTGGCCTACGTGTATGACGCTGACACCGATGTGGTGCTGCAGGCTGCTGAAGAAAAAGTCTATTAAAAGTTGTAAAGGACGGAGCAACTTTTTTATTTTTTAAATCAAAATCATTTTATTTTAATATCGAACAAGCCCGCCTGATCCGCCAAGGCTTGGCGGGCAGGGATTAACGAATGAAGATAAAAAATCGTTAATCATCAATCGATCCACCGCAGTGTATATTTCTTATGATGATCTTAGACTCATAGCGCAGTATCAGAAGAATATTCTTAACCCGAAATCAGCGTAAAAGGCATCAGTAATCGTAATGCCGGTCGGGGATAGACATTTTTAAATATTCCGAAGGTGGTTTAACGTGATTAATTCACAGTTTGGACTAAAGTCCAGATTATTAGTTTGTTAATTAACCCCGCCCTTAAGGGCGGGGTTAATGACACCTATGATAATAATGGGCTTCAGCCCTGAAAGTTTTGTTTGAATTAATTGCCTACGGCAACGATTAACAGATTAATAATCGTAATGCCGGTCGGGGATTGACATTTTCACGCCCAACGAAACCACATGGGCATAATTATTTTTTAATTCGGATGTGGAACTGCGGTAATAATAATTAAACACCAGGCGCAGGTTGTTTTTCGGATTTAAAAGGTAAGCCACATTAAGGGAATAATAACCGATGTGGGTTTTTATGCCCTGCCCGATTTCATTGAAATAGGGCTTTAACACCACATTGTTGATCGAAGGTTCATAAGCATCCCAGGCGGGTTTGTAAATATCCTGGCCGAAATCGGAATGCAAGCTGTCGAGGCCGGTGGTGGTATAATTCATGTGTGCCTCAAAAAACCAACGGTGGTAACTGTATCGCAGAAAAACCACGGTTTCATAGAAATTTGCCCCGGCAGGGTGGGCCAGCGGCTGGTTGTAGTGCCCGTAATTCTGGGCAACAATACGGTGTGCATAAGTATACGGCCGGGCAAAATTAAATTCGAGCTGTGCCGAAAGGTTTTTAATCTTGAAAATATCGTACGATTTTACGCCGACCTGCCATGCCTGTTTATTGGTCCAGAAGCCGTAGGTCAACGTACTGTCGCCGGGGTGGAGCATGTGTTTGAAGCGGTTGACAATGCCATTTTTCACTTCGCTGAAAATGATATCATCGATGAGCAATTGCCCGTAAAGCGAAGTTTTTTTACCCACCTTGACCCGAAGGCTGACCCCCAGCAATGAATTGTCGGGCGAACCACGCTGAAACTCAATGGGGCGGAGGAAAATTACCGGATTCAGGTAGGCCACATCAAAGCCACGGTTGCCGTTAGCGTCTTTTCCCTGCCAGATGATGGATTCAAAAAAGCCAAGGTTCACACGCTTTGAGATATCCCAGCTCAGGTAATGAAAAGCGCCGAATTTGTTGGTCATATTTTTCCACCGGGATGAGGAAATGCCCGTCATATCTTTAAAATTGGTATACAGGTTTATAAATTTGATGTGCCAGACATTCGTGGTGAGTTTCACGTAAGGATAATTGTAAGCCGCGTCGGACAAGAAAAGTGAGCGGTAGCCATCGCCCCAGAAATTTTTTCCGAAACCCGCTTCCAGCGTAAAATATTTTAAAAACCCGAAAGACAAATAAAAGTCGTAATCCAGGTAGTTGTATCCGCCTAACGCAGAGCGGTATGCATAACTATGGCCCGGGACCGCACGGGCAGCCGATATTTTATCTTCCATAAATTCAGGGAACGACGACTGGTAATACATGATGGTTCCGGCCAAATTCACTTTTTTATAAAAACCTGCAACGATATGTGCACCGATACCGGATTCAAACAACGCTTTCTTTCCTGAAAAATCATACCCGCCCACAGCATCTATCAACGGATCGGCGGCGAGGAGCACATCCGAATCATCATACAGGAACAGGTTTTTGGTAAGAGCCTTTTTATAGAACTTTGTTTCTTTGGGGATCTTATAAATAAAAATACTGTCGAAATTTCCCGCAGCAGAAATATCCTTCTGATAATAGGGCTGTATATCAGGATGGAAGCTGGTTCCGTGCTTATATAAATGGGCGTTGAGCAACTCCTGCGCACCGGTAAATCCTGTATAATGCGAATACTGAGCCTTTGCAGGATGGAAGATGACAACAGTTATCAGCAGAAGAATAATATGTAGCGTTTTTTGCCTCAACACTTTTTGTAGTTAGAAATCATTGTAAATATTGGTCAACGATGTTTTTAATCCGAAATAAAAATAATGCGTCAGTTGGTTGCTATAGTCGTTTTTCAATTGCCGCACCGCATATCCCGCTTCGACGATCAGGTTGGTTTTGGGATTGAATAAATAACTCACTCTTATACCGCCATTTAGAATACCTGTTTTTATGCCCTGCGTGGTGTAGTTGCCATCCGTTTTGTAACCATTTTGTGCCGAGAGCTGAGAAACAAAAATGTCATGCCCCCAGTTGGAATTATTGGAATCGAGCCCTGCCAGGGCATAATTACACTGGATTTCGGCGAAAATCCTACGGTAACGGTAATTCAAAAATGTGACAACCTCCCTGAAATTGGCTCCCAGCGGGTGCGCCAGCGATTGGTTGTAGTGCGTGTAGCTTTGCAGCGGGAAAAAGTGTGAATACGAATACGGGCTCACCTGGTTATACTCAACCTGCATATTCAGGTTTTGCAGGCCAAACATGTCGAACCATTTTCCACCAAGCTGAAAACCCCAGTTATTGCCCTGATAGCCTTTGGTAAATAATTTTTTAAGCCTCAGGTTATCAACCATCAGTTGTCCATAGAAATTCAGCGTGTTCAGCGGTTTGTATTTGGCGGTAAGGCCCAGCAACACGTTATTCTGATCGAACAGGGAATAATGTACGGTGTTGACCAATATCACGGGGATCAGGCTGTTGAAATTAAATTTGGTATTTTGAGAAGAAGCTTTCCAGACGGTACCTTCGAAAAGGCCTAATTCAACTGATTTTCCGATACGGAAACCGGCATAATTAAAAGTCCCGGGTTTGGTCTGATACCCGTGATACCAGACGTAAGGTGCGTCAAGCACTCCCGCGGTGTTGAGGTTTTGAAAAGCGGTGAACAGTGTCTGATAATAAAACCACTTGTAGTTCATCAGTATTTTCAAAAAGGGATATTGATAGGTGTTGTCCGACAGCAGCAACGAGCGGTAGCCGTCGCCGATGAAGTTTTTATCAAACCCGAATTGCAGGTTCCAGTGCGGGTCGGGGCTGTAAGAGACCAGCCCGTAAGGCGTTCCGTAATCGTACCCGCCGGCTTTGAAATCTTTTACGCGTCCGGTGCCCGGCCCGACCTCATATTTTTTGACAAAATCAGTTACATAATCCGGAAACCTTGCCTGGGTTTCGTAATAGCTGCTGATGAAATATAGTTTATCGCTTATTACCCCTCTGAGCTGCACACCGCGGGTGTTAAAATACAGGTTTTTACCATCGGCAACCGAGCGGCCGTAGCCAAAGTTGAACAATGGGCTTATGTACAAATGAAAGTCGCCGTGATTTACCATAAACAGGTCTTCGCGGAAAATCTTGCGCTTAAACCAGCGTTCTTTTTCCCTGGCTTTTTTGCAGCCCGGAGTCATAGCTGAATCAAGTGTTACCACCTGATCCACAAAACTTTTGTTGTAAGGTTTTAAGGCAGTAAAAACCTGTACATTTTTATCTTTTCGGTTGAGGTATTTGTCTAAGGTGAACACAATATCCCGCTGCAGGGGAACATTCTCCTGAGCAAACGCTGTAAAAACAAACAGGTAAAATAAAAATGATATAATGATCTTTTTCGGCACCAGGTTTTATTTCCCTTCTATGACAATTACAATTTCTCCTTTAATGATTTTATCCTTCAAAGATAAAACTAATTCTCCGAGTGTGCCGCGTATCACTTCTTCGTGGATTTTTGTCAGTTCGCGTATCACGGCAGCTTTGCGGCTTTCTCCAAAAAATTCGCAGCATTGCTCAATGGTTTTATACAGGCGGTGCGGCGATTCGTAGAGCACCACCGTTGATTCGAGTTGTGCCAGTGTGGTGAGGCGTGTCTGCCGGCCTTTTTTATGGGGTAAAAACCCTTCAAAATAAAAACGGTCGCAGGGAAGCCCGGAAACTACCAGTGCCGGGACAAAAGCAGTGGGGCCGGGGAGGCATTCCACTTCGATGCCATGGCTGATACATTCGCGGACCAGTAAAAAGCCGGCGTCGGAGATTCCCGGGGTGCCGGCATCGCTGATCATGGCCATGGTTTCGCCCGACTGTATGCGGTTAACGATGGCCTGCAGGCTGCGGTGTTCATTAAACTGGTGGTAGGCGAACATTTTTGTGCCGATGTTATGGTGTTTGAGCAGGACGCTGCTGGTACGGGTATCTTCGGCCAGCACCACATCGGCTTCTTTCAGGATGCGGATGGCGCGGAGGGTAATATCTTCGAGGTTTCCAATCGGGGTAGGGACGACAAATAATTTTGACATGGTAGAAATTTGGCAGGAATAAAAGTAAAAAATTATACGCAAAAAATTTAAAATAATTTGTTTTGTAAAAATTTATTATATTTGCAGCCCGAAATGCGGAAGTAGCTCAGTTGGTAGAGCACGACCTTGCCAAGGTCGGGGTCGCGGGTTCGAG